>ERZ809296.20-NODE-20-length-278080-cov-85.323194_pt1 | contig 278080 bp, 270 predicted proteins | sample MGYA00520511_ERZ809296 | MGnify/ENA primary metagenome ERZ809296 (study PRJEB31576, sample SAMEA3212662) | Homo sapiens | biome: human-gut; feature: human gut; material: fecal | place: Sweden | collected 2012 ... | reverse complement strand
CCGCCTACGATCTGGCTGAGGATGATGAGATTGGAATGGTGGAGTGTACGGTGGACAGTATTCTGAACCAGTGATTCAGATCTGGCGCTTGATATCGCGTCGGCTGTAAATGATTCTGCGGACTTCCATGACATCATCCATGACGACATAGAAGATCGTATAATTGCGGACAGTGATTCGATAGTACGGATACTGCCGCTCCTTTGCCGAGTGATACTGTTCAAATGCTTCTGCGCAGGAAAGGCGGTTCCGGATCGCCGTCTGCACATCAGAAACCAATGCGTCTGCGGCGATTGGGTTTTTCAGACGATGCGTGATATAATCTACGATTTCATTGAGGTCTTCTTCAAACAGCGGGAGAAAGCGCAGCTTATAATGCTTTTCGTTCATGGATGCGGCTCCTCACTCTCGAAAAAACTTCATCTTCCGTATAACGAACGGGGTCTGCGGCCGCAGCCTTATCTGCCTCATCCAGCTTCAGTTCGATATCGTCTGTCAGCGCGGCGTACTGCTCCAGACTGAGAACGACCATAGAACCATATCCGTTTTTGGTGAGATAAACAGGCTTTCCGCTTTTGACGCAGTCTTCGATCTCTGTAAATTTATTTCGCAAATCTGATACCGGCCGAATCGTGATCATACTGACACCTCCCAATCGAGTCAAATTCTTATGGCGTTATTTTATCATAACTACGCCATTTTATCAACTGTCAATACAATGCAAATAGAAATCGGAGGGAATCCCCATGAAAGCAGCCAAGCTGACCGAGCATCCAAGTTTCCGGCTCATGCGGCAGACGGACATACAGAACGTCTGGCATATGCAGATGCCGCGATGGTTATTTTCCGACCCGCGTTATGCGGATATGAGTCTGGACGCCAAGGTGACGTACACCTTTCTCCTGAACCGCTTTCAGCTCTCGCGGCGCAACGGCTGGGTGAATGACGCCGGTGAGGTGTTCGTGATCTTTCCGCGAAAGGCGCTGGCAAAGGAGCTTCGCATCTGTGAGCAGCGCGTCACGGCGGCATTCCGTAAGCTGGCGGAGCTTCAGCTCATCTGGGAAAAGCGCTGCGGCCGCGGCGACGCCAATCAGATCTATCTGGCCAGCGTCACGCCCATCGACGATCCCGGCTACGAATGTGCACCGTTCTGCTCTGAATCGTATGAATCCTGCGGTTCCAGAACCGCGGATTCTGCGTTTCTTGATGCGGAAGAACCACAGGATGTGCCGCCCCAGAACCCCGAAATCCCCGCCTTTAGAACCGCAGCTTCTGATGTTCCAGAACCACAGGATCCGGGCGCAAGTAATACTGATTTTAGTCAACCTGATATAGCTTTCTCAGATGTCAGTCCATCCGCAGCTTCGGAGGACGGACCGGCGGACGATGAAAAAGAGCTCACGGGCATTCTGGATGCTTGTGAGCTTTCGTATTTCGAGCCAGAGGTGGCGCGTGTCTTTGAGAACGCTATCGAGCGGCTTTTCTACTCGGACAATCTGCGCATTGGGCAGGCCGTCTTACCGAGAAGCCGGGTGCGGTCACGGCTGCATCTGCTGAACTATTTCGTTTTGCAGGAAGCTGAGATCAAGCTGCACGCCAACCGGGACGTGCCTGTCCGCGATTCTACGAAGTATGTCATGTCCACGATCTACAACTGCATCACGGAAACAGAGAGCGATCTGATGGTCGATCCGTATCTCAATTCGCTGCGCTCGCCGCCGGGAAAGGGGCGTGGCTGATGCTGCTGACGAAACAGCAAAAATATCTGCTGGCCGTGTTGGAGAAACTCGGCTGCGCAGAGCAGCGGCAGCTCGCCGCACTGCTTCAAAAGACGTTTGCCTTTTCTTCGCTTGACGATGCCGTGCGCGTGACCGGCGCTTGTGTGCGCCAGATGCAGATGGGCGGCCTGCTGCAAATCTCGGATGGTCTCGTTACACAAACCGGAGGGCAGCCCAGCACACAGCAGATAGAAGCCATTGACGTGATGCTGGAGCTGTCCGCAGCGCAGCCTGAGAATTTTTATGCCGTGGATAAACATACTCTACTCCGTTTCTCGCTTGGAGAACCCAGCTTCAAGCAGTTTGTCATCGTATCCGGCAGTGATCCGCCGCTGGAGCGTGAAATCCGGCAGGACGAAAAAATCATCGTTTTGCTGCCTGACGGCATCAGGCCAGAGACATTTCCATACACCAGACCCGTCATTTTTGCGATCCGGCAAGAGAACGGCACACACCGATTCTTTGCCAGAAAATAATTTTTAGGAGGAACTACATATGCCCAGAAAGAAAGCTGAACCCGAAGTGCTGCAAGAAGAAACTGTGCAGCCGGAAATTACTGAAACCGAAGAAAAGGCCATCATGGAGCAGCCCACAGTGGAACCGCAGGTCGAAGAACCTGCAACCTCAGAACCCGTACAACCCTATGGCGAGGAAGAACCATCCGCAGCGAAAGAAGAATCTGAATCTTCCGAACCGGAGAAGAAATCCTTCTATGATTTGGACTTCCGTGCGCTCGACCAGGATCTCTCTCCGGAGCAGCGGCAGGAGTGGAACACGATCTACGCCTCTTTCCGCAGCCGAAGCGTCATGCGCGGCACGATCATCGGCGTCGATCCGCACTCTATGACCGTCCGCAGCGCACAGACAGGCCAGACGGAAACCAAGCGGATGTACTGCGCGGTCATCGTGCCGTTCCGCGCCCGCATTCTGATCCCCGAAACGGAAATGTGGGCAGAAAACGACGAACGCCCGGCGTTCGTTCTGCGGAACATGCCAGGCGCTCAGATCGATTTTGTTGTTACCCATGTGGATCGTGAAGCGGGCTTTGCCATTGGTTCCCGCCGCTTGGCGCTTCATTCACGGCGCTATTACTTCTTGGCGCAGCCGCTCCACCAGCCGGGCAGCCGCGTGCCGTGCCATGTGCTGGCTGTGGGACCGCGCCGGTGTCTGGTCGAGTGTTACGGCTACGACGTGAATCTCTCGCAGCGCGATATGAGCTATGCTGCCATCCCCGACCTGCGGGAGCAGTACCATCCGGGCGATGAGCTGACCTGCGTGGTCAAGCAGTTTGACCGCAAGGCTGGTAACTTGGAGATCTCCGTCAAGGAGACCGTTCCAAACCCCTTCGACGAAGCCAGCCTGCGCCACCCCGTCGGCTGCCGCCGCAGAGCAACCATTGCGGGCAAATACGCCGGCGGCGTGTTCTGCAATCTCCCCGACGGCGCAGTCGTCATGTGCCGCTATTCGTTCCACTACGAGGACTCGGACTTCAAAACCGGCGATACCGTCATGGTCGTAATCCAGCGGTATGACGAGGGGAAGAAGCAGATTTTTGGAAAAATCGTTGGTAAATAAGTGCTTTACGTTGATATGGGCAAAAGAATGCCGTCTCGTTATAAAACGAGACGGCAATGGCAGTAAGTTTGATTATGGGCTTCATACAACGAAATAAGCAAACTCATTTCGCCATAAACGTATACCGAAGTTCATCGAGCAACTTGCCCTCCCAATCCTACCATGCTTATATTATATGATTGAACGTCCATTGTCAAGCCCCCAAATTTATGGTACGGAGTATCTTTGAGGAATTACTTTGAACCCGTATTTATCGCGCAGTCCAACTCCGCCATTATATGCCTGCCTTAATACGGTCTGCTTAAACGAATCGTGTTTGGGTGGCATTCTCGCTGCTGAACGTGCCATTGTGTTTGGAATGAAATCGGCAAGTTGTAGTCCGGCAAGATTTTCATTCTTTCCGCAAAACTCAATATCTCCAATATGTGTTTGAAAAAAGTGAGGGGTGTAATACATTGTTCCAAGGGCTTCAAGTTCATAAAACCGCTGCCTAAGTGGCTGATTTCCCGGTTCTTGGAGTGATTCATAACAGATGTCTCCAGTCGCCGTATTATGCTTTAGAAAATGGCAGTAATTTTCAAGGAGCATTTGCAATGCAATGGTTAGCTTCGGGTTTGTTTCACCAGGATATAGACGAGACAACTCATCACTATTAACACAAACCCCCATTGTTGTAATAGAGTGCATTTTAATAAGTTTTGACAGACCGGCATATAGTTTTTCTACCGTTCCATTTGCTCTGAATATAGTATAACATGGATCATTTGAACGGCCGGACTTGTTTGCTTCTGTAATTTCTTTTTCGTGTAAAATATGGGTCGTTGCCTGTTGATCTCCTGCCCACAGGCTTAATTTGAGCGCATTTAACTCTTGTGCAACAGCAACCTCACTACTGGCATTCAGAATAACGCCACCGACAACAAAAAAGGACGATCCAGAAGCATTGCGTGTTTCGCTCTCATCAAGATACAATCTATAATGTGCCATACTGACCACCATAATTCGAGTGATTTATATATAGTGTAGTATAGCTGATTCGCCCATCTATTTCAATGATTTTATTGTAACTAGACGAAAACTGGACGAAAAGGCCCCCTCTCCTGTGTTGCTACCAATAGTATTCACAATCCGCGTCCAAGCAGTGGTGCTTCATCGTATAGGTATTTCCTTTGCAGCCTCGGATGGAGAATTGCTCGTTCTCGCTGAGTGTCACAATATTTGCTGAACCACATACCGGACAAATTACGGGATATAGGTCTTTTTTCTCGACCTCGTCCGGAATATCTGCCAATTTGTATTTTGGCACATGCGTGATTTGTCTGGACGTAATGCGTCGGCAGCCAAGAACCCATTCCTTTTTGCATCGCTCAGTTAAAAGAATTTGCTGTGCGCCACCAGAGAGTATCGTTCCACTTTTCATTTTCACCGGCGCAACGATTCCAAGATAAAATTCTGTCCCGGCAGGAACGAGCAATTTTTCCTCATACATTTTTGTGTTAAACCACTCTGGTGCCAGCGCCAGCCTGTTTTTCACATCGATCATAGACTCGGCAAACTCTGTTGAAATAAACCGGCCTGTTGCCCACGCTCCCGCGATTTTACCGGAATCCTTTTTAACCGCGCCAAATGCGCGATACAAAATCAGGGGAGCTGTCGTTATATAGGACTCATAAGATTGATTGAGAAAGCTATTCAGATCGTCCATATCTGTTATCGCGTTCAGATTTACTCTTTCAATTCTTCCGGTCAGATCCGTCCTATGTTGAGAGCAGAAAGAACCAGGTTCATAGGTCGTAAGCGCATCATAATCACAACAGAACATATGCTTTCCTCCATACATTTGTATGCGTATAAAACCCTCAAGAAAATACACAGGCCGCTGCAAGAGAATTTATTATTTCTCTTGATTCTTCCGCTTCAAAATCTTATCCTGCAAGAATGCGATCTGGATCAGCTCCTCCGGCGTTACATCAAGCGCGTCGGCAATGTTGAAGAACGCTTCCATGGAGAACGCGCGGACCATATTCGGCGCTTCAATCGCGCTCAGGTGGGAACGACTGATGCTTGCCTTTTCTGCCAACTGCTCCTGCGACATCCCGCGCATCTTCCGCAGGGAGGAGATCGCGATGCCCATCTGGATGAACCTGTCCCGATTCTTGAAACTGATTTCGTCTTTGCTCATAGTAACGCCGCCTTTCCATAAAAATTATAGAAGCTGCGGCATTTCAGTTCAGCTTTACCTATAAAGCGATTGACTTATTTATAGAGCGTTATATAATTATATTATGCAATTCGCTAAAATATACGGCATATATGCTTTATAATAGACATTCAGAACATGGGATGAAGTCAGGATGGGAGAGGAGCGGCTATGATCTGTGCGCTGATCGGAGACCGGACGATTGGGAATCTGGCGGAAGGCCATCTGGAAGACCGGCTTCGTGTGCTGATTGAGGAACGGCACGTCTCCGCGTTTGTCATGGGCTATTTCGGCCCGTTTGAACGGCTTGCGCTCCGCGTGATCCGGCGCTTGCAGCAGGACTATCCGCTGCTGGACTATACGGTGATCCTGTGCGGGCCGCGAAAAGAGACGCCGGCAGATCCGGAGCTTGACTATCTGCACACTCTGTACCCGCAGGGCTGCTGGCTCTGGCCCGGACGGATCGGGTTGACGCGGAAGCTGTGCTATCTTGCATCGGCGTCGGACATGATCGCCTATTATGATGATACAGAGCAGCGCAGGGCCGCCAGCTGGATTCGCCGCGCTGCCCGGAGAAAGCGGCCAAACAATACACCACTTGCGTAATCCGCAAGTTTACACCCGCCTGCCGCTGCGCTACAATCAATCTGTATTCAGGTCAGAGCAGATTAAGGGCGGAGCAATTTCAGGGCGGAGGTGAAAACTTGGGGACAGGTATGCCCCGGTTCCGCGCGCAGGCCAGTGAATACCAAAATACAAAAGGACCAGTAAGACCGTAATTGCCGCTTGGCAGTTACGGCCTTTTTGCGTCCAAAAACGATGGAAGGAGTGAAACCATGAATGCCAGAGAAAAGCCGGTTAATGCCAATCAGCTACTACAATCCCAAGCAGGAGATCCGTCTCAGCGCGTATGCGGACACGCTCATTCTTGAACCGGATGGACGGAAGCAGCGCCTTCGGGCGATCCGCTTCGGCGGGTATCCGGAGATGGTGCGCGCCATGGCGGACGCGATCTATGCCGGTGCAACGCTGGAGGCAGAAATCGCCGGTGAAGCAGCAACGCTTTCCTGCGAGCCCAAGAAGTATGAATGCCATCTGAGTCACGACGGAATTTATGCCGAGGCGACCATCCTCTCGCTGGATGATGAGGACACTGCGGCAAAAAAGGATGAAGAAGCACAGGCGGACGGACAGACGAATGTAGAGCTGCCACCGAGAAAGTGCGTTCTTTTTTGTCCGGCCGGAGACCGGCGGGCGCTGTTTGAAGCGTTAGACCGGAAAACGGCTGTGCCGCTCATCCCGGAGTTTCAGGACTACGTTCTGGACGAATTGCAGCGGCGCAGGTTTCTCAAGCCGCTGCGCGTCATCTCCATCCGGGAACGGCTGGAGGCGTGGCTGCTGCTGTGCAAAAAGGACGATGCCAACATCGTCAAGGTGCTGGAGGAGGGCTTGAAAACCGGCGCAATTCATATCCCCGGAACGGTTCAAGCCCCACACGGCTTTGACGACGTCCATTCCGTCACCAGCTATCTAAGCGCGTTCGGCGTGACCGTCGCAGAGCGTATCCGAGAGCAATTCCAACCGTTGTTTGACCCTGCCGCGGAGCAGCTTTCCCCGGAGGTTCTGCGCATCAACGACTATATCCGCGCACACGCAGGCTACAGCCTTTACCCGGCGCAGCTTGCTGTCGCGGAATCGGTCAAGCGCAAGCTCTCGGAGGGAAAATCCGCGTTCATTGTGGCTGAGTGCGGCAGCGGCAAGACGAAGATCGGCGCGACCGCGCTGGCGGCGTATCAGGCGCAGAAATGGAAAAAGACGTTCAACATCATTCTTTGTCCGTCGCACGTCGCAAAGAAGTGGGTGCGTGAAATTGCCGAAACACTGCCGGATACCGTGGGCGTCATTGTCCGCAGCATTGTGGAGCTGGACAGCCTGTACGCGCAGTACCGGCAGGGCGACAAAAGCATCTGCGCCGTTATCAGCAAGGAAAAAGCCAGAGACGGCTATATGCGACGCCCGGCTGTCCTGTTTGACGCGCGGAAAGGCGCGTTCCGCTGCCCCAGCTGCGGAGAAATCATAGAGCTGCCAAGCAGCGATGAAGAGGACGGCTGGACGACTGCAAAACCGGAGGCGTTCCGCATGGAGAACCGGCGCAATCATCAATGTATGAGTTGCGACGGTCCCTTGTGGACAGCGGTAAATCCAAGCGTACCTTCTCCGTGGGTCAAGATTCCGGAATACGGCTGGGTGCATCGGAAGCTGGCAGTCCATGCCATGCAGAAGACGAAGAACCCTGCCGCGCTGGATGCGTTGCTGTCGCTTCACGAGAACCCGGACGGGTATTTCCCGACGCGCGGCGCGTGCCGGCGGTATCCGCTCAGCTCGTACATCAAGAAGCGGTACCGCGGCAGGCTCGACGGTCTCATCGTGGATGAGCTGCACGAGTACAACAACGACAGCGGACAGGGCGATGCCATGGCAGAGCTGTTTGGCACGGCAAAAAAGGTCATCGGCATGACGGCCACGCTCATCAACGGCTACAGCTCCGGCATTTTTCATCTGCTCTACCGCACGTCGGCGCAGCTGATGCTGGCGGACGGAAAGCCGCATGAAAAGCCCGCGCTGTTCAATACAGAGTATGGCGTTGTGGAAACAACCTACACCGAAGCCGATGAAAACTATGCCGCAAAGCGCAGATCGCAGAAAAGCAGTGTTCGGACGCGCCAGCTTCCGGGCGTTTCGCCGCTGGTGTTTTCGCGGTTCCTGCTGGAAAAAACGGCGTTTTTGTCGCTGTCTGACATGGGCAAGGCGCTTCCCAGCTATGAAGAAATTCCCATTGCCTGTGAAATGGCCGAGGCGGTAGAGACGGAGTACAAGCGGATCGAGCATAAGCTCGTACAGGTTTTACGTTCAGACCGCCGCGCGGCGAAAAAGATCCTTTCCGCATATCTGAACCTGCTGACCGTCTATGCGGATCAGCCGTATGACCAGAAGCCCATTCTCTACCCCGACAGCGATGTCCCCATCGTCGAACCTGAGAACATCGGGGGCACGGACACGCTCGGAGACAAAGAGCAGAAAACACTGGAAATTGTGAAAGCTGCCATCCAGAACGGCGAACGTGCGCTCATCTACACAAGCTGGGTGCGCACGGATTCCCAGCAGAAGCTCAAAAAGCTCCTGACGGATGAAGGCTACCGCACGGAGATCCTGACCGACAAGATCAAGACCACCGACCGGGAGGACTGGGTGCAGAAAAAGCTCGCCGCTGGGATGCAGGTACTGATCGTGAACCCGTCGCTTATAGAGACCGGCTTGGATCTCAACGCCTTTACAACGCTGGTGTTTTACAGCATGGGCTACAAGCTCTTTACGCTGCGGCAGGCGTCGCGCCGAAGCTGGCGCATCAACCAGAAAGCGCCCGCGGTCAAGGTCTATATGCTCTACTACGAGGACACCATGCAGCAGAAGTGTCTGAAGCTCATGGCCTCGAAGCTGGCGGTCGCCGGACTCATTGAAGGAAACTTCTCCGAGGAAGGACTCGCTGCAATGAGCGATGTGCAGGACATGACCTCGCAGATGGCGAAGGAGCTGATGCTCGGTATCCGCGACAATGTGGAGGATATTGCGGCAGCGTTTAAAAAGATGGCGTTCGAGAATCCGGACAGAGAGGTATCGGAAGTACCCGCCGAAGAAACGTCTTTGCCGCCGGAAACCGTGCCCGCTGTGATCGAGCAGCCGAAGCGTGTGTTTACAGCGGAGCAGGAAGAAAAGCTGCAAGCCGCCATGGTGCAGCTGGAGCAGCAGAAAGCCAAACGGACAAAGAAAACACAGCAGGTGGCGAACCAGCTGAGTCTATTTGATTTCGTTGCGTAAAAAAGGAGGATGCTATGAAATTTACCGTCAACCGAACAGAACTGCTTGCCGCAGCGCAGAACGCCGAACGCATTGCGCCAAAAGTGTCCACGATTGAAATTCTGCAATGCGCGTATTTGCAGGCCGAACAGGACACGCTCACCGTCGCGTCCGGGAATCTGGAAATTGCATTGGAGCAGCAGCTTCCCGCGCAGATTGAAAGCGAAGGAAACGCTGTCGTCAAAGCCCCGCTTCTTTCCGGAATGCTGCGCCTGCTGGATGGCGAGCGCGTGACGTTTCAGATGAAAAACGGGAAGCTCGTTGTATCATCCGGAAACGCGGAATATGCCATTCCCGTCATGGACGCGGAACAGTACCCGCGCATGGAAATCCCGTGCCCGGCAGCGACAGTCCCCGTAAGCGGCATTCCGTCGCTTACCAAACGAACGGCGTTTGCCGTTTCCGAGGATACGACAAGGCCCATGCTCAAATGCGTGAACCTGATCTTCGGCGCGGACGGTCTGCAGGCGGTCAGCACGGACAGCTTCCGCATTGCGTCCGCCAAGGGCGACCGTGAGAGCCGCGGGAACATCAGCTTCCTCATTCCGGCCGCTTCGCTGGAAAAGCTGGCGGCGCTGGTGGACAACCGCGAGAAATTGCAGGTCGGTACGACCGGGAAAGCCATTGTCTTTCGGAAGGAGAATTTCCTGTTCGCCGCGCGAATTATGGAAGGGCCATATCTTGCCGTGTCGCAGGTGCTGTCCAATCTGAAGCAGCAGTTTACCGTCCTGACCGACGCCGCCCTGCTCCGTGATACCATTTTGCAAGCCCTGAGCGTCACCGGCACGCAGAACCGGTTTTCCCTGTCCTTTGCAGGAAGCCGGCTGACTGTGCGCTGTGAAAGCGAATATGGCATTTCGGAGACGGCGATGGATGTAGTCGCGCTGAGCGGCGAGCCCACGGGTGTGTACTGGTACAATCCGGCGCAGCTTCTGGAATGCCTGAAAGCGCTGAACGGAACGCTCATGCTGGAGGTCGTGCAGCACAGTGCGCTGCTTCTCAAAACAGACGAGCTTGTCTGCTTCCAGATGGCGGTGCGTGAACCGAAGACAATCGAATCGAAACCCCAAAAGACAAAAAAGCCGCGCAAGGAGGCGGCATAAAAAAGGAGGACACGCCTATTTGAAGAAACCGACCATCTGCCGCTACTGCGGCGGGATCATCCGGCTCGTTCCGGCTGCTGATGTCTATGGCAGCTCGACGGAACGGCTTGGAATGCAGAACGAATATCTGTATCAGTGCCAGAACTGCAATGCCCGCGTCGGTTGCCACAAGGGTACCACGCGGCCGCTCGGCGATGTGGCAAATGAGATTCTGCGGCTCAAGCGCATCGAAGCCCATCAGGTGTTCGACGCTTACTGGCAGAAAATGCACATCAGCCGGACGAAAGCCTATCAATGGCTGGCAAGAGAATTAAAGTTCCCGGAGGAGGATACGCACATCGGCGGGTTTGAAATTGATACCTGCCAGCGCGTGATCGACCTCTGCCGGGCCAAAATGGATAAAAAGTAAGGAGAATATCGTATGAAGATCCGGCCCAAGGTTCCCGTATGCACAGACTGTGACCACGTTTTCGAGTACAGAGGCCGAAACCCCGGTCAGCTCGGCGGCGTGGTGGTGCAGTTTGGAGAAGCCTACTGCACGAAGAAGAAAAAGCCGCGCCTTTTAAAGCGCTGGCACAAGATGCTCCGCGTTCCGGACTGGTGCAAAAAACGCATCCGGCCGAGCTTGGTGCGCATCTATGATTTTGCCAGCACGGAAAGCTGGCTCATGCACGAAAATCTCTGCAAGTCTCTCGGACGGGAGATCGCCCCCACGGCATCCAGATACACGCTCTCCGAGGTGCGGCAGCTTGATCTGGACGCATATGCGTTCCAGAAGCAGGTTCGTACCACACCCGTAGAGGAACTTTTGAATGTGCATCTGGGGCTGCATCAGGTCGTGGAGGTCTTTGACGGCGTACAGTCCGTCATCCTCTATAAGACACTGGACGGCTTCATCCCGGCCCCGACGTTTGACGCCGAACGCGCCAGACAGAACCGCAGAGAGCAGAAAAAGGCTACCGCCTGACAAAACACACATGGAGGCCGCGGCCTCCCCAAATACAAAGGAGAAAGACCATGAAAAACAATTTCACTATTTCTCAGAGAAACGCCATCGTGGAAAATCATCTGTGGTGCATCAAGGCCGTGATGAAGCAGAACCGTGCGCTCATCCGTGCAGCGAAGCTGGACACGGACGACGTGTACCAGCAGCTTGCGCTGCGGCTCATCCGGGCGGTCATGTCGTTTGATCCGGAGAAGGGCAATCTGGAGCAGCACATCTTCGCACAGCTTCATTTTGAACTGCTGAACTGCAAGCATCCGTACCGGCTGCACGGCATGACCGGAATGCCTGCGGAATCCCGCGGGAACGTGATCTCGCTGGATGCCTACCGTATGAGGGATGCCGCATGAGCTTACGAGATAAAATGCTGGCTGTTATGGCCGACGTGAACAGCGCCGTTGCCGAGCGAGAAGAACTGGTCGAACTGATTGCCATTGCCCTTCTGACGCGGAAGAACCTGTTTATCCTGGGCGATCCCGGACAGGCAAAGAGCTACGCGATCAACGCTTTCCGCAGCCGCATCACGGGCGCAAAGCAGTTTGAGCGCCTGCTTTCCAAGCAGACGGACGAAGAACAGCTCTTTGGTCGGCTTGATCTTTCCAGTCTGATCCCCGGCTCCGTGCCGGAATCTGCGTTCGAGGGGGACAGTATTTACCAGAACCTGCGCTTTGATTTGCAGAGTTTTTTGAATGGTCTGCCGAAGATGAAAAGCGAGACGGCGACGTTTGACAAACTGGCAGAGGTCAGCGGTAAACTGGACGCCTACCGCAAAGCGGTCGCCGCACTGCATCCGTGTGAACCGGTCGTGCAGACCGCGGGCAAGATTCCAGAGGCTGACATTGTGTTTTTGGATGAGATTTTCAAATGCAATGACGGTGTTCTGAATGCACTGCTGACGGCGCTCAACGAGCGGAAATACACCAATGAAGGCCGGACCTATCCCATTCCGACGATCTCCTTTTTCGCCGCGTCCAATGAAATTCCGAATTTCAATGACCCGGAGGAAAAAATCCTCGCGGCGCTTTATGACCGGCTGGAATTGAAGGTCGTCACGGAAAACATCTCAGAAAAGGCGCACCGGCTGGCGATCCTGAAAGACAAGCTCGGCGGCTCGTTCGGCGCAGTCCATGCGACGATCTCGCTGGAGGAACTGCGCGCCATGCAGCAGGAGGTTTCCTCCATCAAGGTATCTGACAAAATCCATGACCTGATGGACGATGTGCTCTGCGCACTGCGCGCACATATCCCCGTGTCCGACCGAAAATTCCTCAGCTATTTTTCCATTGCACAGGCAAAGGCGTGGCTGGAGGGACATACGGAGGTCACATCGACGGATCTTCTGGTGCTGCGGAATTACTTCTGGCAGCAGCCGAGCGACCGCGAGTTTGTAACCGGCACGTTGGAGCGTCTGTGCATCAATCCGATGCAGGAAAAGGTCAACGATCTTCTTGCTATGGCACAGGACGCAAAGGACGATTTCGACAGCGCCTGCGGTGCGGCGGAAAACGAGCGCACGAAGCAGGCTGCGCTCCGCAAATTCCGCGGTGAGCTGGTACGGCTCTACCAGATGCAGACCGAGATGGCTGCAAATGCTGCGTCTGACAGCGAAAAAGCGCTTACGGACGGGCTGCTCTCCGAGTTGGAACGCATCAGCAAGGCGGCACATGAGGCCATTGGATTCACCTATACGCCGCTGGAGCAGCTGGCAGCATTGCAGTAATGATTGGGAGGTATACGTTGGAAAGTCACATCAGAATCATGGCGACGATGCCGGAAATGCACACTTTTTTCAAGAAAGAAACATGCGTGCGGTTTATGGAGATCCGCGATACGCGGTATTCGTCGGATGAAATCGACCATATGCCGGCAGCTGAACGCAATAAGACCGTGTTCAAATGGTTCGTAATTCTTCGGCATCCCGAAGCAGAAAAGGAACTCCACGGTACCTTTACGATCCCCGGCATAACAAAGAAGCTGGAAAAGCTGAAGGCAGAACAGAACGAATTTTAATAGGAGGGTCATTTATGCTGAATCACATTGTAGTTATGGGCAGACTCACGCGCGATCCGGAGCTTCGGAAAACAGCTTCCGACGTTTCCGTCACATCGTTTACCGTGGCGGTAGACCGCGATTTTTCGCAGCAGGACGGACAGAAAGAGACAGATTTTCTTGATGTCGTTGCATGGCGAAGCACGGCTGAATTTGCGGCAAAGTATTTTGCGAAAGGCCGCATGGCTGTCATTTCCGGTCGTTTGCAGATCCGGAACTGGGAGGACAAAGAAGGCAACAAGCGCCGCACGGCGGAAATTCTCGCCGAAAACATCTATTTTGGAGACAGCAAGAAGGAGGACGATGGCGGTTCTGCTTCCGCACCCACGCAGGGTTTCGGTGCGCCTGCACAGTCAGGCGGCTTTACGCCCAACTTTGGCAGCGCACAGCCCGGCAGCTTCGTGCCGAACTTCGGCGGAGGCTTTTAAGCGCATATGGGGCAGAATATCAGTGCATTCAGGGGTGCCTATGACTTCCTGAGCAATTTCTACCCGGCTCCCATTACCTACAACGGATTGGTTTTCAAAAACAACGAGGCGGCGTTCCAGGCTGCAAAATGCCCAGAGCGCAGGGCCGAGTTTTGCTGCTTAAATCCGTCTGAAGCAAAAAGACTTGGACGCAGGGTGAAACTCCGTAATGATTGGGATCAGATCAAAGATATGGTCATGTACGAGATCTGCAAAGCAAAATTCCGGCAAAATCCTGATTTGGCAGAGCGGCTTATCTCAACCAGCGATTTTGAACTTATCGAGGGGAATAACTGGGGTGACCATATCTGGGGCGTCTGTGACGGCTATGGAGAAAACCGGCTTGGCAAGATTCTGATGCGTATCAGGGATGAACTGATGCACGGATAGCAGCGTTTAGAAAAACAGAAAACGATGCCGCTGTGGGAAATAGCAGAGAAGCCTATATCCATGTCCGGCAAACACCAGATCGCTCAAAGAGCCACAACGAAAATTGCAGAAGAACACGCTTCTTCTGCTGAAACATGAACGGGGGAACGCAGTGCTTATGCTGCGTTCCCTTTCTCTATCTTTTTAATTTCATTATAAGACGATAAAAGGAGACTGTATGAAGCGAATTGAATTTGAACACTGGATTCAGGATACAGAAAATCCGAGAAAGCTGACCTATGCCGGTCAGCGCACAGCGGAAGATGTTTTTCACGAACTGGAAGCGCATTTGGACAGCGTGGGCTATCTGCCAGACGAGTATCTTCTTCTGGACAGTCGTTGGCAAAACGGACGCGAGATGCCCAGAGATGCTAACTTTTTCTGCAAGACCGATTACGGCGGAAGCGAGGGCATCTATCTGAATGTGTTTCTGGACTGGTACGAGGACAGTCAGCGCAAGACAGAGCATTTCATGACCGGCAAAACGCTGGGCGAAAGCGGCGCAGATCTGGATCGAATGTTCCTCATTTCCTCTGCGATTACGAAAGCGATCCGCGGCGACAACAGTGTCCACGCGCGGTACATGGTGGCCGGAAGACAGCCAGAGCCGGCAGAAACGATGTCCTTGAACCTGTCTCCAGACGAACAGCGACTGGTGGCACAGGCGCTGGCGGAACAGTGCATCCGACTCGGCCCGCGGGCAGAGGGAGAAGAAAAACTCCTTCGGCGTATGGTTGGAAACGTCGCAGAGTACATGGACGCGGCGGGTCTGTTAGACCGGCTGGGCGAAAATGACCGTGCGCTGCTGGACCAGCATGACGGAGCGCAGGAAGCTGCACCAGTCATGGGCAACATTCAGCTATAAATATACCATTGATGCTGAAATCCATATAAAACGGTTTCAAGAAAGGAACGATTTCTATGAACGAGAACGACGCCAGAGCACTGATTGAACGCTTCGCAAAAAAGCAGCGGGACAGGCATTTTGCCTGCCCGCGCTGCGGAAAAATGACAATGGATGCAGAATGCGTCACGCGGAACGCTCTTAGCCGCCGGACGGAAATCTATGTGTGCGATGCCTGCGGGACTCAGGAGGCCATTGAGGACATGATGGATAGCCAGATTCCATTGACAGCGTGGGCCATTGTTGCCGCGCCGGAAAATTGGCGCATGAAGGAAGGAAGCGATAACCGTAAGCCGCGAGGATGAACTGATGTTCTACATGGAATGCTGGCGCGAGATGCAGAACTTCTTAACAGAAGTCGTGCGAGACAACACAGGCGGATATCCGTTTGCAAAAGACGTTTTGGATCTGATGCGCAGCATTGAACGAAAATTCGAGCGATGATTATAAAGGACGGAGGTATCTCTTTGAAACGATATTTTCGCACCATACAAAGCGTTCTGGATTCCCGCTGGGGCAATTTTCAGTATGCCGGGACACCCGCAGCACAGAAAACAGATCGTGTTCTGCAAAGCTCCAAACTGGAGGACTGCATTTATCGCGATCTGAGCAGGGATGATGAAAATTTGGAATCCATCCAGCAGAAAGCCGTACCTAAGCTGCACAGCTTTCCTGCATTGTCCAGAGATGTTTTTCAGTCATTCTATTCGCTGTTTCCCAAACGAAATGCCCCGGACAGACTCACGGCAGAGGCGCAGAAATTCAACGCGAAGCTGCTCGACCATGTGACCGAGGATGCGGACTATCCCACGATCAAGTCGATCTGCGAGGGACGGGAGCTGCCTGCTTACGAGGCTGCGTCCGAGTTTACGGCAAAGATCGGCGCGCAGCTGGATGATCTGCTGCCGGAGCTTGGCGGCAAGAACGGTGCACTGAAAACGCTTGAAAAGCTGCAAGCTGCACGAAATGAGGCGCAGCAGAAGCTTACAGAGCTTTGGGAGCAAATGCGGGATTCTGTGCAGAACCCCACGCTGGAGCAGGCAGTGATCGACGCGGCGAATCAGGCGGAAAGCAAAACGCAGCAGGCCGAAGCCGTTGCAAAAATGGTGGATACCACAGCGCGGCAAAACAAAGCCGCTATATCCGAGTGTGTTTCTGCCGCTGTCAGCGCAGCCGCAGAAAAGGCAAAGGAAGTTCAGATAATCCTCGGCGCGTGGAGTGATGATACCGGAAAGATGGAGAAAAACGCGGTGAACACCGAACTTCTTCAAAAGGTGCGGCAGAATCCTGCGCTGTTGGAGATCTCAAAGCACCTTGGCAGGTTTCGTGAGATCTTCGCGCAAGGCAAGCGCAACGGCTACGCCTATGGCCGCGGAGAAACGTATGCGCTGGAGCTTGGCAATGATCTTTCCCGCGCCATCGGCTCGGAGTTTGCCATGCTCGCCTCGCCGCAAACGCTGCCGCTCTTTGTAAAAAAGTATCAGCAGCGGCGGCTCAAACAGTACCGCAGGCGTGAACCCATCCACAAGGGCATGGGCGACATCATCTGCTGCCTCGACGAATCCGGTTCCACGCGCGGCGACGCTGCCGCGTGGGGCAAGGCTGTGGCGATGACGCTGTTGGATATTGCTGCGGAAAACCGACGCAAATTTGCACTCATTCATTTTGCCGATTCTTCCTCGTGCAAGGTGGACATATTTCTGCCCGGTCAGTATTCCGTGCAGGATAAGATAAACGCCGCTGAGACGTTTTTAGGCGGCGGCACGAATTTCAAACAGCCCTTGGATGAGGCGATCCAACTCATGGGCACCGGCTTTGAGAATGCCGACATTGTCTTTCTGACCGACGGCCTGTGTGAGCTGCCGGAGGACTATCTGGCAAAACTCCATAAGGAGCAAGCCGCACGAAAATTCACTGTGACCGGCATCCTGCTGGACGCTGGCAGCCCCGGCATGGATTTCAGCTTGATGCCGTTTTGTCAGAAGATCTATCGAACCAGCGAGCTGGCCGGTGATGAGATCGTGCGGAGCGTAATCTCTCAAAGAGTATGAATACGGACATCTACGGCTTGTAATTTAATCGTGTACGATGAAAAACCACAGAACGCAGGAGGACTGAAAATGTCAGATGAACAATATCCAGAATTTAGCAGTGCGCAAACAGAACGTCTTGATGAGATCGACAATACGGTCTATGAAACGATTCTCGCGTTTCTGGATAAGACCGAGGATGAATTTCCGTGGGATATGTCCTATATTGGAGAAGTAGCAGAGTGTATTGAAGAAACGCTTCTGCGCATGGGGCAGCGTGTCCACCGTCCCGTCATCGTGACGGGAAAAGACGGAATTTCCTGCATTGAAGAATATCAGTATCCTCACAAAACTGAAATAAAAACCGAACCACCGAACGCGCATTAGTCTTTACCACAGATCGTCGCCCATGCTGGGCGTACCATAGCAAGAAGCAGGCAGGCCGCATATGGCTTGTCTGCTTCATTTTTTATGTTTTTCTTTTTAGCATGGCCTTCGTTTTCAGAATCGCTGCGCGGAATATTTTCTGTGCTTCGCGTTCGGCGGGAAAGACAGGGAGCAGAAAGTCCAGCGCTGCCTGAATCCGTTTCAGATCGTCCAGCGTCAAATAACCGTCCAGTAGGGCAGAGTCTTTGACTGTGCCAAGCAATTCTGAACACTTCACTTTGAATTGCATTCCACAAGTTGGATTCTAATATGTGCAGATTTCGACGAAATATCTCATGCTGTTCCGGCTTTCTTTCTATATAGAGATATGTTATTATATTATTGATCAGCATCAGAGGGAATGTAATATAAATTTGTTAATATATGCGGCTTTGAAAACTAGGGGGGGATCAAGATATGCAGACAAGCAAATGTATTTATTGTCTTCAGGAAAAGAATATTTCTGAGTTCAATAGTGAACACGTTGTTTCACGGTTTATAGGGAAATATGAAGATGCGTACACCTTGCATGAATCACAGGTATGCAAAGAATGCAATGACTATTTCTGCACGACGCTTGAAAATGATCTATCCTTTGACTCGCTTGAAGGCCTATTGAGAATCGAACATAGTCCAAAAGCAATCCATGTACAACGTTCTATTGGTCGTAATCGCTTGAAAGCCGTCGGGAATAATGGAATTTTCAAAAATTTACCGTTTTATTTCACTTCGGCACCAAGCCAGGCAAATAATATTCAGATAGTAGTGCCGCCTTTAGTGGGCATTATTTTAGACCAGCAAGCAGATGAGTATGAGTATTTTTCGCTCGATTCAATACCGCAATGCGACGATTCAATGATGGCTCGTATTGCTGGCGTCAAAACGCCCTTCATTACGTTTAACTGCAACGGCGATGAAGCGTCTAAAGCGTTGAAAAGTAAGGGATACGATATTTCTAAAGCAAAATACTCCGGAGGATTGAATTTGGAGGATATTTCCTCCGAAAGTGTGATCGATACAACAATCAACTGCTTGGTTGATAATAAGGTCGTGCGCTTGGCCGCAAAAAATCTATTTAATTTTCTTTGCTTTGCATACGGAAAGGAAAAAGTATTGCACCCAGCTTTTAATAATTTTAGAAACTTTATTAGATACAATCATGTAGATAAGCCACTCAAATTCTTTATGAGTGAAGGTGGGATAAAAAACATACCTGGCATCACACAGAAAAATCATATTATAGGTTTAGCATGGTCCGCTATAGACAAGCAAATACATCTTTGCGGATTCGTCACATGGTTTAATGCAATAACATATACATTTGCGATAACTCCAGTGCCAACGAAGCGATTCAATGCTTATCCGAAATTAAAAACAATGACGTGTAACAATGAGAAGAAAATATTGTCTGTTGAAGAATACTTAATGTCGTTGGATTGGCCGGGCGAACAAGTGAATATAAAGTTCCTTGATGAAAATTTTCGCCCAATCGAGATGTAATCTTAGTCATAGAAAACTGCTGAATGGCTGCCTTGCAATTTTTGCAATTACTTCTCTGCTGTGTATTCTGCTACAATACTCTTGTATTTCAAGTCAGAGCAGATTAAGGGCAGAGCAATCTCAGGGCGTATGTTTTTTCAGCATGGCTTTCGTTTTCAGAATCGCTGCGCGGAAGGTTTTCTGTGCTTCGCGTTCGGCGGGAAAGACAGGGAGCAGGAAGTCCAGCGCTGCCTGAATCCGTTTCAGATCTTCCTGCGTCAACCGGCCATCCAACAGGTGCTGGTGAACCCGCCGGTATGCCATGCGCAGCGTCTCTGAAACACTTGTCCTTGAAAAATATTCTGCAATCAAGCCGCCAATAAGCGCGGATTCCTCAATAGAATACTGCATACCTGCCGCCCTCCTTTCGCGCACCCGCATATCATAGCATATTACAGGCGGTCAGGCAAGTTCAGACGCTCGTTCTCTTGACACGTTCGCAAGTTTACACCTGCCTGCCGCTGCGCTACAATAAAGCTGTATTCCAGGTCAGAGCAGATTAAGGGCGGAGCTATTTCAGGGCGGAGGTGAAGACTTGGGGACAGGTATGCCCCTGGTTCCGCGCGCAGGACATGGAATGAAATAATGGACTCATAAGACCGTAATTGCCGTTTGGCAGTTGCGGTCTTTTTGCGTCCGGACACAAAAAGAAGGGAGACACAGCATGACAGACACAGAAAACGTATTTGACGGTTTTGCCTTACTGGGCGATGATGAGGAGTTTGACGTAGATAAGATCTTCGGCAGCGGTTCGGATGAACCCGCACCGCCTCCTCCCGCGCCAACATTGGCAGAAGAAGTCAAGCCCCAGTTTGATCCGGAACAGGTTCAGACGGAGACTGCAAAATCACAGCCCGAGCCGGAACATACTCTCCCTGCAAAGACGCAGGAAGTACCGGCAGAAGAAAAACAGCCTCTGGGACTCTTTTCGGCGTTTACAAGCGCGGAAAGCGACCCCATCCCAGAAGCAGCCCCGGTCAAAAGCATTGCGCCAAGACCCCAAACACAACTGTCGCTCTTTGACAAGCCGCCCGTTTTTCAGTACGGCGGCGCCAGAGAGCAGATCACGGACGCCAGCATGACCTTCGAGGCCCTGCGTATCCAGAAAGCGGATGATTTCCCTGAATTGGAGGATGCGTCTGCTGTCACTTGGCAGGTACGGTACGGAGATGTTACGAAGACCGTCCCCGCGCCCAAGACAGACACCATCGCAGCCATGAAAGCGGAGATCGAGAAGTCCAAAGCGTTCCTGGACAGCCTGAAAAAAGGCAAGGTCAAGGATCCGGAGTGCGTCGTGAAGCCGCAGATCCGGATGCAGAAGAAGGGCATCGCAGACTACAAGGGCGTATTCCCGACGCTGGAGGCTGCACGCGCGTCCAACAAGGTCATCTGCCTCATCCCCTCGCGGGACGGGCAGACGTATGAGATGCGCCGGAGCGAGCTCGGCGAGTTTATCGCGCCCAAGCACAAGATCACGGAATTTTCAGAGGTAAGAGCCGGCTTTCGCCCGGCTCTTCCTCGCATTCCGCAGGAGCTGCTGCGCGCCATCATCGGCTTTTTCAGAAGTCAGATGGAATCGGGCGCGGAGTTTGAAGCCCTTGTCCGCATCTACTGGGATCGGAAGGAGCAGAAATTCATCCCGTTCGTTCCGAAGCAGCGCGTCACCAAGGACCGTGTCACGGTTCGGCTGACGGATGAAGACCTTCCGGACGATACGCGGTATCTGTACTACGCGGATATCCACTCCCATAACAGCATGAAGGCGATCTTTTCTGCCATCGACGATCAGGATGAACGCGGCACGCGGCTGTATCTCGTGATCGGTCACCTGGAGCGCTTTTTCCCGGAGATCTCCGCCCGCATTTCCTGCGGCGGCAGCTTCGTCCCCATCGAGCCCAGCTTGGTGCTTGAAGGAGTGGGCAGCGGCTTTCCCGCGGAATGGAGCGGCAAGGTCGTCCATCAACTCCCAGAACTTCCGGAAGCGCCGTCCGCACATTTCGCGGGCGTGCGCTCGTTGCTGGGCGGATTGCTTGGAGGTGCGGGATGAAGTTTTCAGAGAACCGGCCCGTGAAGATCGTCATGCTGGGGGCCGGCGGCACCGGCGGGCATATCGCGCCGCATTTGTACCGGCTTCTGTACGCGCTGGAACGACCCGTTCGCTTTATCATCTGTGACGGCGATATCGTGGAGGAAAAGAATCTCGTTCGCCAGAATTTCACGCCGGCTGACCTCGGAGAAAACAAGGCAAAGGTGCTGGCGGAGCGGTATTCGTCCGTGTTCGGGATGGAAACGGAGTATGTGCCGGAATTTATTGAGTCCGGCGAGCGGCTTCTTTCCATGCTGCAAGCACAGACATTCTCGACCGGGCCGTACTGGGGTTCTCCAACCGTCAAAGAGCTGGTGATCCTTATCGGCGCAGTGGACAACAACAAGAGCCGAAAACTCTGCCACGAGGTCTTTTACAAGCTGGATGATCTTATCTACATCGACAGCGGCAACGGGATGCACACCGGTCAGATTGTCTGCGGCATCCGCAGCGGCGGGCGCACAATATACCGCCCCGTCGGCGCGGTATTCCCGGAGGTTTTGCAGGACACAGACAAATTCCCGACGGAGCTGAGCTGCGCCGAGGCGTCTGTCTCCGCACCGCAGAGCATCGCCGCTAACATCACGGCGGCAACTGCCGTCGTGGATATGATCTACAACATTCTGACCGTCGGAGAAACGCGTGTGCGGCAGATCACATTTGCTACGGGTTCTGTCAATATGCGTGCGACCTTACAGAAAACAAGGAGGAAAGCAGCATGAAAAATACCGTAGACGCAGCAGCCTTTTATAAAGCCATGACAGCCTTGATGGAAGTCCCATCAAAAAGCTCCATCGAAGTTTTGCGTGAGATCAGAGCGGAGTTTACCGGAGATCGATGCGTGTTGTCCGCGACAGATCTGGACACATGGATGTCCGTGACGATCACCGCAGTCGGCGACAGCTTTGACTTCCTATTCCGGAACAGCGCGAACATCCAGAAGGTTTGCCGCCATTATGACGGCGCACTGGAGCTGGAATTGCAGCAGTGCGGCGACGAATCGTTTTTGACGATGCGCTCCGGCAGCAAGGGCGGTGAGTTTCCTGTCTATGACACGAAGGACTGCCCCGTATGGCCGAAACTCGAAGTCAAGCAGACCTATACTGCAAATGCGGCAAAGATCCTCGCCTGCGTCAAGCAGGTAAAGTATGCCGTAGATCTGCGCAATACCAGACCAGAGTATCATGGTGTTCTGTTTCAGGGCAGACATATCTGGTCGGTGGAAGGACGCCGTGCAGCCTGCTGTGATAACGGCGGACTGGATGTTGAAACGCCGTTTCTTGTCGGCGTTTCGGCACTGGAGCAGCTCAAGGCGTTTGGTGATGCGGATATGCAGATCAGCGTGGCAGATAACTGGGTTCTGTTCCAGAATGAACACGTTCGGCTGCTTGCGAAACGTATCCAGAATGTCACACCCATGACCTATGAAAGCGTTGTTCCGCAGAAGTGGAATGAGGAATTCTGCTTCCATCGGAAGGACTTCGTGCAGGCCCTGAAATATCTGCTGGCCTGCATCGGAAAGGCAGACAAACCCTATGTCCGGTTTCATAACGGAACCCTGAGCCTGCGTGTAAACGGCTGCCTCTACAAAGCGTCGGTTCCAATCAGCATGAAAAGCAGCATTGTCTTCGGCTTTGACGCCAGATTCATGCTGGATGCGCTCACACAGTTTGAGAAGCAGGAACTGGTGACGATGCGGCTGACCGGCTCGCTGGGCGCAATTTCGCTCGTGGCGGGCGGTAGCTCTGCCATCGTCCTTCCGGTACGGCTCAGAGAAGAACAGGTAGCAGCGTAAAAAAGGAAGACATAAAAAGAAAGGAATTTTGAACATGAAAACAGTTTATATCCCTGCTGGTGCGACCTACAACTATGAAACGCTCGTCACGGACGATGTGATCGTCCACGGGCATCTGCACGTCACGAACGGTCTGAAAGCGAAGCATATTTCCGGCAGAGGGTTTATTACCGCCGGTGAGGTTTCCGCGGATATCGTGGACGTGACCGAACTGGAATGCGGCACGGTCATCTGCCGGAGGCTGCTGGCGCAGCGCGTCAGCGTCAATGAGGCGCTGGTCTCGGAAAGCGCCGCTGTCTCCCGTTTTTTCTCCGCTAACTATGTCAAGGCTCCCAGCCTGACCGTGGCGGTCAGTGAGATCGGCGAAGCGGACGCGGATGAGATCGTGCATCTGACGCCGAAGCCGCGCGGCATGCTCCTGACGCTGCTTCTTTCCATGCTGCGCACCTTCTGGCTGCGCCTGACGGCAAGCCGGCCGCAGGGCATGTTTGAGAAGCCGCGCACGGAAGCGCCGGTGGAAGAACCCTCTGACACACCGGAAGATGCTGAAACAAAGGCAAACATCGCAAAAATTGTGCAGGAGGTGCTTGCACAGCAGGCGGCGGAAAAGGCCGCCTGCGCGGATGATGCAAATGACGCGGACGATTTCGAGCTTCAGCGCATGATCGGCACGTTCAAGCTGCTGCGGGACAAAGGCTACACCATGCGCATTCTCCCCGGTACGCCGGAGGAAAACGCGCCGGTCTTTGACTTTGCGGCTGAGAGCATTCAGCCTGCGGCGTGAGGTCAACCGAGATGGAACAGGAATTGCAGAAGGAGCAGAAATGCTCCTTTTACGCATTGGAACAGCTTCGGCAGACGGCGGAAGCCATTCTGCGCGGCAGCCAGCGCCTTCTTAAATGCCGCGCCGGTGTGGAGAAATACCGCACGGCGCAGCCGCAGCGTGCGTATGCCTACTATCTGGAATTGCAGAAAACGCGAGACGCACTCGTTGCGGAGCTTGGCGATGCACAGCGCAATCTTCTGGAATTGGAGGAATCCGCGTTGGCTCAAAAAGCCGGACAGCTTCAGGTTGGGTTACGACGCTTTGATCTCATGTCCAGAGCGTACAAGCCTGTGTATGAAGTCCTGACCGGCTTTGCGAAAGCCCTTCCTCAAACGGACACTGTCAACGCGGCGGTGATCGGACGGCTGATGAACCATGTCCGCATGGGCTACTACCCGACAGATCCGGAAAACATCTCGCACATCCTGCGCGGGATTGCATTTCCGGAGGGCGTGACGACGAATCTGCTCGATCCGTGCTGCGGCTGCGGTAAGGCCCTTCGGCAGCTTGCCAATGGCAACAACTGCTACACCTACGGCATGGAGCTGGACGAACACCGCGCGGAGGAAGCGCAGACAAGACTTCACCGCGTCGGCTTCGGAAGCTTCTTTCACAGCCAGGTCAGCCGCGAGGCGTTCCATGTGCTGTTTCTGAATCCGCCGTATCTGTCCGTTCTAACCGAGGGCGGCAGCCGGGTACGCAGCGAAAAGCAGTTTCTGGTGCAGAGCATCCGGACGCTCATGCTGGGCGGTCTTCTCATCTACATCGTGCCGTACTATCGCCTGACGCCGGACATCTGTAACATTCTCGCGGAGAACTTCTCGGACCTTTCTGTCTGGAAATTCACCGACGGCGAATTTGCCAGATTCCATCAGGCGGTCGTGCTGGGGCTTCGGAGGAAGCCTGCGGAGGATGATGAAATGGCTGAACGGCTGGGCGCACAGACGCTGGTTCCGGAGAAAATTCCGTGTGTCACGGAGCTGGAGGAAAACCGCTACGCGCTGCCCGCCGTTACAAAGACTGTCGAGGTCTTTCGCGGCGAACGGTTCAATGAAAAGGAGCTGGAACGGCAGCTGACGCGCTCCGGCAGCCTTACACGGCTGCTAAGCGAGAAAAGCGCATTAGACAGCGCAGAAAAAAGACCGCTCCTGCCCCTTTCCATTGGGCAAATCGGCTTGATCGGCGGCTCCGGGATGATCAACGGGCTGATCGAATGCGATACCCCGCACATCATCAAGGGGCGTATTGTGAAAGTCAAAAACACCGAACGCGAGGAACAGTTTGACCAGCGCGGAAATCATACCGGCGCAGAGGTGCATGAGGTCATCAGCAACAAGATGATCTTCAATGTCCTGACGCCGAGCGGATTTCTGGCGTTGAGTTAGGAGGAATTATGTTAACTGCAAATATTGCAATCGTTGCACCCGTCACAGAAGCAGATGACCGCGCAGCGCGTGAAGTCGTCTGGCAGCAGGTCACAGAGCGGATCGTTCCGCAGATGGGAACGCTCTGCACACGGTTCGAGCCGTCCGCGGGTGCATGGGGACAGAAAGTGTCCAGTCCATACAGCGTCATTCTGGGCAGAAACGAACCGGCGCTGTTCCTGTATTTCTACGCATCCGCGAAGCGTCAGCTGGATGAATGCGCAAAGGCGCATTTTGACGGCTTTATGGAGCATCTGGAATTTGGAAACGAGCAGACGGTCGGCAACACAAAGATGTGCACGGCCTACTTCAAGGGCGATACCGCTGAGGCACGGGGCCACATGGAATGGCACATTGCTAGTATGTTTGGCGAGCTGATGCCGGACTGCGGGATCTATTTCCTGCGCGAAGGCCGGTCGTATCTGAATGAAGCGGAGCATAAGAAAATTCTTTGCAATATGAAGGACTATGCCATCTGTGTGGTGAAGCTGGTATGGGAGGACACGCATGGTTCAAACTGACCTGTCTATCCTGACGGCGCTCCTTTGCGGGGCAAAAGAACGCAAATCTCCGCCGCATCTGTCCGGTCAGGAGAAATGCCTGAACCCGTACCTTGTGTACCGGGTTGCCCTTCCGATTCTGGCTGACCAGGACATATTTCTGGAAGATATCTGCTATGAAGAATTTGAACAGGACGATCTACAGCCTGTCGCGAGATTCTTTCTGAGCAACTGGCCAAGCAGCTATTACACCTGTGTCCTTGCAGACGGAGCCGTCTCGCTTCCTGCTCAGGCGAAAAAAATGAAGCAGTTTTGCTAACAGGAGGGTCTATGGATATTGAGCTTATCTTTGGCGCGATCCAAATCGCAAAATCCTTTTATGACCATGGGCGGTTCGATGTTTTCAGAGAAACCTTTCCCCGGCACATTCTGAGGGAAGATTCCTTCTACGAGTTCTTCGACGCAGCTATGGACATGATCTCTGAGTTTCACCACACAACCTGCAAGCAGGAATATGGGTATGATTTGGCCGTATATTATCATTATTTTTCATCAGAAAATATGACCGCCTATGTCCGCCTTTGCAGGCAGTATGAGTCGCTGTTTGGCGTGGAACCCAAAGAAAACCCATTTTGGCGCGATGCCAGTACACACATCGAAAGTGCGTTATGTCTGAACACCTATTCCTACACCTATGGCTGGGGGTGGAAAGAGAATACCCGGAAGAAGTATTCCAGCGGCATTATTCTCGCATATGACGACAATTTTGATGATGATGTTGGATTGATTGACGGACTGCTCGATGTTTTCACGTTTTTCGATCAGAAACTGGACACACTGAAAAAAGCGGTTGAGGCAGCTCATGCCAATGCACGTTGTACGGAACGGAGGGCTGCATGATGGACAGAACACAGAAACTGGTCATTGAGATTGATCCTCTGCGGGCAACCATGGTGTTGAAGCAGGAGATTCTTGGCGTGATCAGCAGAAAGGAAATATGCCCGGAAGATCTGTTTCAGGCAATCATTCACGCAACAGACCGCAAAACGTTCGTTTCAAGCGGTCTGCTTCCAAAGGGGTGCTTCTCCGTCGAGATCTGTGGGAGCGGTGCAAAACGGTACTGCCTGCTCTGCCAGCAGCGCTACGCGGATATCACATACCATAATACCCTTTATGAAAGATTTCCGCTGCCGAAGCTCGTCTTTGGATTTCAGATCTCGGAACAGGGCAAAGTCAGTAATTGTCGTCTGGGTGTCGTTGCAGATGAAGAACTGAAATGCAGCACAGAAATGTTCTGTTATCCGTTCTCCAACGTAAGACAGAGCGATTTTCATCTCTGTACCGGAAACAATGTGCTGCCACCCTATAAATCGCCCAGCGGCATCTCCAATCTGCCGGGATATCTTCTGTGCCTGCCGAACAATGACGATTATTTCGATGTCAGGGATAATCGGCTGCGCATGGAATATCGTGACCTGCTGGAGCACCTGAAAGACAAAGACCCGTCGTACTATTATTCCGACGTGCTGATCCCCAACGGAAAGACCTTGAAAGACTTTATAGGAGGGTAATGTATGGCAAAAGACGCAAAAACCATCCGGGAAGAGCTGGCGCGGCCATTTGCGCCGGAGGATCTGGAATGGCGCATTCAGGTGACGTCGAAAGACAAGACCAGCGGCCTTGCCATTCCGTATGTCACAAACCGCGCCATTCAGGATCGCTTGGATGAGGTCGTGGGACCGGAGAACTGGTACAACGACTACAAGCCGTGGCACGGAAACGGAAAGAAGGACGCGCAGATCTGCGGCATTTCCATCTATTTTGAGGGCAAAGGCTTTATTACAAAGTGGGACGGCGCGGAGGATTCTGACATTGAACCCATCAAGGGCGGCTTGTCCGACTCGATGAAACGCTCCGCCGTGCAATGGGGCATTGGACGTGTCCTCTACAAGATGACAAAGCCGCTCTGGGTCAAGATCGAGCAGAAGGGCAACTCCTATGTGATCTGCGATACCGAGCGGCCGAAGCTGAACGCCGCGTATCTGGAATTGCTGGACAAGCTGCATCAGCTTCCCACATCTCCGGGCGCAGCGCAGGCACAGCTCAGCTACAAGCGCGACGGACAGACTGGACAGCAGGCGCAGAATACAGCGCCGACGGCCATGCCGCAGACGCAGCAGCAAGCACCGCAGCAATCATCGCGGCCAACACAGCAGTCTCAGCAGCCGCTCCCGTTTACGACGCGACAGGTCTGCCAGTACGTTGTGCTGTCGGTGAGCAATCAGCAGGATATGTCCGGTCAGCCGTTGGTCTGCGCCGTGCTGCAAAACGCAGAGGGCAAGCAGGCGAAGGTCTACGCACAGGGCAGTCATCCCATGCTCATGCCCGGTGCGCAGCTCTATGACGCGCAGATTACCATGCGGAAGCAGGGAAACGTCGCATTTTATACGCTGGACGGCTACCAGGTCGTGCAGCAGGCAGCGTAAGGAGGCAGAATGGAAAAAATCAAAGGCTTTCACATCAGCAGCATGACCGTTTCGGGCTTTAAATGCTATGAAGAACCAACGGAGATCACGTTTGGCAATCCTACCATTGTGACCGGCGGCAACGGCCGCGGCAAATCCAGTCTGGCGGACGCCATTGCGTTTGCCGTCACAGGACTTCCGTTTTTCGGCGAGCGCGGCATTGACCGGCTGCACAACGAGACGAACCCGGACCTGCAGATCACGATGCGCTTTACGGATGAAACCGGAAAGGCGCATGAGCTGACCCGCAGCCGGCAGAAGGATCGCATGAGCATCACCTACGATGGCTACGCCATCCGGCAGACGGATCTCAACGAGATGTTCGGTGAACGGGATGTGTTTCTCTCCATTTTCAATCCCCTGTACTTTATCGAGGAACTCGGCGAGGATGGAAAGAAGCTGCTGGAGCGGTATCTCCCGCCCATTCCGCAGGCCGACGTTCTGGCTCAGCTCAATGCGCAGACGCAGCAGCGATTGTCCGGTGTGCAGCTTCCATCCCCTGAGACATTTCTCAAGAATCGTCGGGAAGAAATTCGGGAACTGGAACAAAATGCGGTTTATCTGAGCGGCAAGCTGGATCTGGCACAGAAGCAGCGGCAGAGCAGCAAAGAACTCTCCAACAGACTGACCGCGCAGATTCAGGAATTGCAGCGTGAAATTGCATCGCTGGAAGCACGGCGGTTTGAAAACGTCAATTTAGAGGAGTTGCAGGAGCAGCTCGTGCAGGCCAGCGAGCAGTATGAGGAGCTTTCCGGTGAAGCGCCGGAAACGCCGGATACGGCAGAACTAGATGCGAAGCTGCAAGAATTTCACGCAAAGCTGGGCGCTCGGTCGTCCGAGGTCTACCAGCCAAAATACACAGACCCGCTGGCAGAGGATACGGCAAAGGTGCAGGCGCTCGGAAAGAAGTATCAGCAGAACGCTGCGCTTTTGAAGCGGTTTCAGCCGGGTACAAGCTGCCCGGTCTGCCGCCGTGTCCTCTCCCAGCAGGAATATCCGGCGTTCCGTCAGGCTTTACAGGCGGAAACGGAGAGAATCGCTGCCGACGGCACACAGCTGAAAGGTCAGATCACTGAGCTTCAGGAGCTGGAGCAGAAAAGTCAAAGTGCGTTCGAGCAGTTCAAAGCGGATGATCTTGCCAAATATCAGGCTGAGATCGACGCGCTGAACCAGAAGCGAGAGCAGCTTCAGACCGCTGCCGCGCAGCAGAATATGCAGCGCCAGCAGACCTTGGAGCAGCTGCGCACACGCATCCAGAACCTGAGCGCCAGCATGGAATGCGGTACGCTGAGCCCTGCGGACAGTGAACGCCTTGCCGAGTGCAAAGCATCGCTGAAAGACTGCCGGGTGCAGCTTGCCGCCGCGCAGCAGGTTCTGAGCGCCGCGCCGGAGAATTTCGATACGCGCATCAAAGCCATTGAGGAGGAGATCACGGAAAAGAAAATCATTATGAAAGATGTGATCCTCTACATGAGCAAACGCGCGGAACTGACGTTCTCGAAGCTCGCGCTGAACCGCGTGAAGATCTCGCTCTATGATGTGGTCAAGACGACCGGAGAATTAAAGGACGTGTTCCGCTTTACCTACAACGGCCGCCGCTACGACCGGCTCTCGCTCTCTGAGAAGATCCGGGCAGGTGCGGAGGTGTCGGAGCTTGTGAAGCGGCTCACAGGCCGTAATTATCCGGTGTTCTTCGACAACATGGAATCCGTGGATGATCTCAGCAACATCCGCCCGACCAGCCAGATGATCTTGGCTAAATGCGTCCATAACGCGGAGCTTTCCGTGCGGGCTGGCAGCACTGCAATGCCGAAGGCGGCGTAACCTTACTTCACAGAAAGGGGGCGCGCCGTCTGGCCTATCAGAAGCTGCCGATCCTGGAAGCCGCCAGACGGTGCGGGCTTGTCCTCAACGACCGAACGCTTCACAGCGAGGAGGTTGAGGCAAGCTGCCCCTTCTGCGGTGACCACGGAAGCGGCAAATATCATCTGAGTCTGAACACGAGAACCGATCAGTACCGCTGCAACCTCTGCGGCGCAAGCGGCAACAGCGTGACGCTGTATGCGCGGCTGAATGGTCTGACAAACAAAGAAGCATACTTGGAGCTGGCTGCAAAGAGCAACGTGTATAAGCTTCCCTTACAGCCCAGCTCCCCAAACACAACGAGCCGGGAACCATATGCGCTAAAGCAGCGCCATGCGGCGTATTCGGAGATGCTGTCGTATCTAGCACTCTCTGACCGGCACAGAGAAAACCTCCATGAACGTGGACTTCCGGACGAAATCATCGAGCGGAACGGCTATAAGTCCATGCCGGAAACAGAAGCCGAACGGCGCTTGTTGGCGTCGCTTCTCCAGTGTAGCCATGAACTGCACGGGCTGCCCGGCTTTTACACAAAAGACGGGACATGGATGCTGGCAGGCGCGAACGGATTTCTCATTCCGGTGCGGAACAAGGACGGCTTGATTCAGGGCATGAAGATCCGGCTGGATGACGACGCGGCGCGAAAGTACCGCTGGCTGTCCAGCCGGTCAAGCCGCATGGAAAACGGTGCACGCAGCTATTCGTGGATCCACGTCACCGGCGACACGACGCAGAAGCGCGCCTATCTCACCGAGGGGCCGCTCAAGGGCGATATTGCAAGCTACTTTGCAAATAACGCGCTCTTTGTGTGTCTCGGCGGCGTGAACGCCCATAAAGGACTGCGGGAAACGCTCCAGTCGCTCGGCGTCACGGAGGTCATGGAGGCGATGGACATGGATCAGTTTACAAATCCGCAGGTCCGGCAGGCGATCGGCACCCTGCGCCGCGAGGTGCAGTCAATTCCGGGCATCCGGTACTATCAGTGTACCTGGAACCCGCGATTTAAGGGTGTGGACGATTATCTGCTGGACTGGACGAAACGAAGGACGGCTTAAAGAAAGGAATTGTGTATGACAAATATTACAAAGTTTCAGGACATCCTTGGCGCAGCCAACGGCGACAAGACCTCCGTGCTGGGCAAATTTCTCTATTTCTCGCTTGCCAACATTCTGGTGGAGAAGGAGGCGCTGGCGCAGCTCTGCGAGGATCTGAACATCCCGTATTCCGGCAGCAAGCGAATTTCCGTGTCGGATGCGTTCCGCTCCGCGACGGGCGATATCAAGGATCGGATCACGGTAAAGAATCCCGGTGCGCATCATATCTACGCAGTCTTCTGCCGTGACAACGCGCACACCGAGGACGTCTATTCCCGGGAACTGGTCAAGGAAACGCTCAACCAGCGGACGAACCAGTATGAAAAGCTGGCAAACATCTTTTACGACCGGCGCGACAATCGGTTTGGGTATGACAATATCGGCTTCGACGCCGACATTGATCCCCTGAACTATTGCCGCCGGGCGGAGGAACTGTTTGAGCTTTATCAGATCTGCGCGAACCGCAGACAGATCGAGACGATCTGCCTGAGCTATCTGCGGATGTTGGAGGCCACCAAGGTCAGCTCGACTGGACATCTGTATTTTATCCCGCGTCAGCACATGGACAAAGTGGATATGTTTGAAACGTTCATTGAGCAGCTCAGCGATATGAACCAGAATGACAATGCGCTCAGCGTCAACAGCTTTTACATCATTGACGACGCGAAGCAGCGCGACAAAATGACGGAGGAATTTTATTCCGCGGTCAAAAAGGAGATCGCGCTGTATCAGGAGAAGGCCGACTATCTCATCCAGAGCGGCAGCCGCAGCCCCGCTGTTATGGAGCGGTGGGTCAACAAAATTGCCACGCTGGAGCAGAAGAAGCAGCACTACGAAGAAATTCTCCGCCGGGAGCTTGACGGCCTCGACGACGAATTTGAAACGCTGCGGCTTCTCTCGCAGGAACTGTCCGTGAGGGCAACCGGCCTGCGATTTCGGAAAGCGGCTTGACATGGATTTCTGATGGACATACGGCGGCCCCGACTCGGAATTGAACCGAGCCGGGGCCGCATTCGTTTTTATAGCTTTGCCCTATCACTTCCATACAGATGGAAATGCTATCGACAATTTACTCCGCTAAGCCGTATTTTGTTTTGACCCTGTCCAGCTTTTCCAGCATCGGCTCCGCGCCGAGCCAGAGGAAGACGAACGTAGCGACCGCGCGTACCAGATCGACCGGGATGCCGGTGACATAGTAGCTCATGATGATCTTCCAGTTGACTGTATTCGACCACATAAGTGCCGACGCGGGATTCATAATGCCGCCGAAGATCACAGTCGAGGCAATCACGCCGAAAATGCAGAGGCTGAGCTTCGACCGCCGCAGAACGCCCTTGCGGTACAGAATTCCTGCCAGCCAGCCGATGATGCCCATTGCGAACATCTGCCACGGCGTCCACGGCCCTTGGGAGAACAGCATATTCGAGACAAGCATGGTCATGGCCCCAACAAGGAACCCTGTTTCTCCGCCGAAGGCTACGCCTGCCAGAATCGTCATTGCCACGACTGGCTTGAACTCCGGCAGCATGAAGAACGCGGCGCGGCCCGCGACATTCAAGGCAACGAGCACAGCAATCAGCACCAATTCCCGCGCCTGCGGTTTGCGGCCCTCGAAGATGAGGAAGAACGGCAGCATACATTCGAGCAGAATGAGCAGCGAAATGAAATAGTACCGTTTCCCGCCGAAACAGTACACGCCGATGAACAGCGTCAGCGGAATGAGCAGAAGGATCAAAACCGTCGCAAGGATCGTGCGTTTTCTCAGCTTTCGCTTTTCAACGGGCGTCTGGATGAGATAATCCGGCCTGTCCGCCTTGCGGCCAATGGACAGTGCAAACACGAGCAGCGAGAGAAGCAGAATGCCGTAGAGCTTGAGTTGGCCGCCCGCAAGCGTTGTCAGTCCACCCGCGTCCACCAGCTTTGTTAAATCGGTCACACCAATGGCCTGCACGATCAGCGCCAGTGACGCAAGACCGGACACGGCGGCAAGCACCTTGCGCCAGATCGGGAGTTTTTTCAGCGCTTGGGATTCCTTCTCCGGTGCGGGCGGAATGCGCTGATACTCCGGCAGCGCCGGTTCCGGCTCGACCGCGCCGCCGCAGGCCGCGATTACGTCTTCGGGCGTAACGGCTTCCGGCAGCACATCGCGCGCAATGCGGTTCGCGGAGGTCGTGTAGAAGCTGTTGCCGCTGAAAAACACGCGCGGCGCAGCCTCGGTGACGATATTGCCGTCAAAAAACAGGGCACACCTGTCCGCATACTTCGCGCAGAATTCGATGTCATGGCTGACCATGAGAATTGCCACGCCAGACGCTTGCAGCGTCCTTAAAATCTGCCCAAACGTCTGCTTGAATTCCGCGTCCAATCCCTTCGTCGGCTCGTCAAGAAGTAAAATGTCCGGATTCAGAAGCAGATTTTTTGCCAGCGCTGCGCGCTGCTGTTCGCCGCCAGATAAATCATAGGGATGGCGGTCAAGCAATTCCGACAGCTTGCAGAGCGAAACGACTTGTGCAAGCCGCTCGGTTTTCCGTTCGGATTTTGGTAAAATCTCCAATAAGTCCTCGCGCACCGTGGCTTTCACAAACAGCGTCTGCGGGTTCTGCGGCAGCATTCCGACAGTGCCGGTTATATTTAATTCCCCGCGATACGCTTTTTTCAGGCTTGCCAGCAGCTTGAGCGTGGTGGTCTTGCCCGTGCCGTTGCCGCCGAGCAGGGCGAGAAATTCGCCCTTTCGCAGCTCCAGCGACAGACCTTTTACCACATCCGGCAAATCCTTGTCATATTTGAACCAGAGCTCCCGCGCCGACACGACGGTTTCCGTGTCAGGCGTGTTTTTTGTTTCTTCGGGAATCGGTTTCAGTTCGTGCTTTTTTGCGTAATCCAGCAGCCAGTTACGCCCATCACAGACAGAGATCGGGCAGGCTGCCTCGGAATCCGTCGCTGCCCAGATGCGCATGGCGGTAGGCATGGCCAAAAACATCGCGTTCCCGCTGGACTTTAATTCCGCGCCCACCTCGGCGGGTGTTCCGGTGCAAAGCAGCCTGCCGCCGTCCATGACGGCAACACGCGAGGCGAAGGAGAACGCTTCTTCCAAACGATGCTCCGTCAGAATGATCGTCGTGCCAAGCTCCCGGTTGATCTTGCCAAGGGTAGCCAAAAAATCCGACGCCGCAATCGGGTCAAGCTGGCTCGTCGGCTCGTCGAGAATCAGCACCTTCGGCTGCAAGACCATCACAGACGCAAGATTCAAAAGCTGCTTCTGTCCGCCGGACAGCTCCGTGACCGGCTTGTAGAACCATTCCTGAATCCCGAAGAACGACGCCATTTCTGCAACGCGGCGGCGGCTCGTGGGCGTGTCATAGCCGAGCGATTCCAGCCCGAACGCCAGCTCGTGCCAGACCTTATCCGTGACGATCTGATTTTCTGGGCTTTGCTGCACAAAGCCGATCTTCTCGGCCTGTTCGCGCTGGGACAGTTCATCAAGCTGCTTTCCGTCAAACAGGATTTGCCCGCTTCTTCGTCCGTGCGGCGCAAGCACAGTTTTCATCTGCCGCAAAAGCGTCGATTTCCCACACCCGGACGGGCCGCAGAGCACCAGAAATTCTCCCGGCCGGACGGACAGCGAGAAATCGGAAATCGCGTTCTGCTCCTGTTCGGGATATGTGAAATTCAGATGTTTGATTGCAAAGAGTTCCACTGCCTGTCCTCCCTTCGGTCGAGCATCATCGGTGTCAGCACCAGCGCGAGATACACGAGCATGAAGCTCACCGTCATCGGCGTGAATGCGGCAGCTTTTATCGTCGGATAATACCGGAAATACGTCCCGCCCGCCATCCAGCCGGAAACGAGATACGCCCCGCAAAAAATCAGCCACGCAAGCGCAGCCTTGTCGCGGTCATCGAAGCGATAGATCGAAAACGCCGTGCGCCCCGGCAGGCCATAGCCGCGTGAGCGCATGGAATCCGCCGTTTCAATGGCATTTTCGAGCGACCATGTGACCATGATCGAGAAAATTTTGACGGCATTTCCGACACGGCGGAACACACTCCCATTTTTCGCATCGCGTCCGATACACGCCTGCGCCTCCGAAACCGTCTGCATCTGCGCCTTGAATTTCGGAATAAACCGCAAAACCATGGACAGAACAAGCGACAGCGCCGGGATCACGCGCCCGAACAGGTACACAAACTTGTCTGAGGTCATAATCTCGTTGTAGCTGGAAAACCAGAGAACGACGCTTGCCAGCATGACCGCAGCCGCAGCGCCATAAAGCATGGATTCCAGCGTCAGCGGATTCCCGGAGGGCAGATACGTCAGAATCGTCGCGCCCTCATGGTTAAAGGCCGGATTGACCAGCGCTGCAAGCACTGCCATGGGCAGCAAGCCCATGACAGCGAAGCGCACGGCCTTCCGGCCTTTTAAATAAATGTCATATGCCAGTGCCCCGGTCAGCGAGATCGCCAGATAGACCGGGTGCATGAGGCACATGGAAAAGAGCAGAACGAGTGCGTAATAGAGAAAATTGACTGTTGGATGATAGCCGGAGAAGGTATCTCTGTTTTTCATGCTTCACCGCCTGCCGCATAGCCGCCGCCAATGTCCTTGCCCAGTTCGCAGGTGTATTCCCACTCCACGACGTCGCCGTTTTGAAGCTGGTAGCGGCTGCATCCGTAATTCGGGAACCAGTCGTTGACCTTGTACATCCAGCCAGACGTTTCCCCGCAGTCAAATTCGTAGAGGTTTCCAATGCCCTCAATGTAGGCGGAGTTGTAGATCGGCGTCATGGAAAACTCCATGTGGAGCTTATTCTCCCGGCAGACCTGCTGGAGCACGTCAAAGACGCTCTGCCCCTCCTGAAACGTGACCTCCACAGGCTTCAGCAGCCAGCCGTCCTCCGGCACCAGTTCGGCCTTCTCCTTGTCGCACAGCTCCATGTGCTCCAGAATTGACGCGCAGGAAATGGAGATCGTACAGGTGTACTCCGTATCACCGACCGTCACGTTCTGCGGCTCGACGGGCTGCGGCTTGCCCTCCGGAACGGGATCGGTCAGGTACTGATCCTGACCCTCCTTTCGTTCGGGCTTGCCGTAGCCGTTTCCCGCCGCGCACCCGCAAAGGAGCAGAAGCGCCAGAAGGAGCGTGGCCAGTCTGTAAAGCTGCTTCATTGCATCACATCCGTCATGTCATAGAGTGTGGTTTCGCCCGTCTCGGCACGATGGATGGCGGCCAGCGCGTAAAACGCCTGCTCGGTCGCCATGCCGTCGTCACCGCCGCTGCCGTCACGCACATGCACGAACGCGCCGTTTTCCTGCGCGAAGCGCAGAAGCGCGTCTTCGACGGTAATTCCGTTCTTCGTGAAGCGCTCGTCATCCAGCGGAACGCCGAGCTCCGTCAGCGCCACGATCACCTGCGCGACCGATTCGCTGTTGCTGGACCCCCACGAGACATACCCGCCGTCCGGCTCCTGCAAGGAGGAAAGGACTGCAAGACCGCGCTCCACGGCTGCCGTCACGTCCGCCTGGTCGCGGTATTTGGCAAGCGCCTGCAACGTCATTGCCGTAATATCCACGTCCGGCTCCCCACCGGTCAGTGTCCAGCCGCCGTCCGGCAGCGCCCGCGCAAGCAGCTCGTCCACATACATCTGCCGCGTCGCCTGCACGGCGGCGTCCGGATTCTCCGGAATTTCATAGTTCCCGCTGTCCAGCGCCAGCAGCGCGAAGATCGTGCCGTTGATGCCCTGCCTGGTGACCTGTTCAAAGTCGGCAAGCGGTTTGAGAAGGTCAAATCCGGCCACATCAGCGGGATTTTTCCCGATAGCCGTCAGCGCCAGCACCGTGCGAGAATATTCGGTGTATTTCCGGTCACTCAACACACCGTTCTTCTCCCGGACTGCCGCTTCTACATTTTCGTAATAGGCGTCAAAGTATTTCTGCGGAACCTTCACACCGGAACGCGCCAGCCCGAAAATCAGCCAGTCTCCGCCAACAGAACCTGTCCCCGGCTCGGCGATCTGCGCTTGCAGATAGCCAGCCGTTTTTTCAAGCTGTGTTTCCGGTTTGCCGCAGGCGGTCAGGGAGAGCAGCAGAGAAAGCAGGAGCAGGATACAAAGTAATTTAGAACCAGATCGTTTCATGCGCTGCATCTCCTTATCATTCGAGAACCGTTGCGGCGGCACAGAGCGGCTTACTGTCTCCGTCAATATAGAATACGCGAATTCTTGCGCTGTCCGGCAACTTCACACTGCCGCTGATGGTCAGCACCTCCAGCTTTGTCAGCATTCCGTTTTCATCATAGCAGGCGATCAGGACCTTATGCCCTTCCGGGATCTCGCCGTCAATAGAAAGCGTATTTGCCGCCGGGCGGAAGCTCCATGTGATATCGTCCGTGAGCGCACCGGTTTCGGTCGTATCACCCACATGGATCGGAATCGTTGTCGTAATCGAGGTAACGTTATTGCCGGTGCTCATCTTATCGCCGGCCGGCAGATTCCGGTACATAGTTTGCCCGCGGCCAAACTCCAGCGTGATCTCCTCCGTGCCGTCTGCCAGAGGCTCCGACGGGGCGGACACCATATCGGTCACATCGCGCGTCGAACCGTCCGTAAGCGTCGCCGTCACGACCATGCCGGTTTTGTCAAAGGTCTCACCGGCTGCGTACTTCGTCTTTTTGGGCATCGTTGTGACCTCGATCTTTTCAATGCTTCTGCCGAACGCCATCAGATAGCCGGAATCGTTTTTGAAGTAGAGCGTGCCGTCGCTGTCTGTGATCGGGCTGCAAATGGCATACTGCGCCTGCTTGTCAAACGGTGTAAACAGCGCATAGGCTGTTCGATATGTTACTCCATTGAAAGTCTCTGTTGTCAGATAATCCGCTTTTGTCTGCCCCGGCTTGTCACGCAGGACACGGAACGTTCCCGGCGTATAGTTGTCGATAAAGTAGACATAGACATATCCGGGGTCCTGCTCATAGGCTGTCGTCAGAAGGCCGCTCGTCTGCGGATAGCCCTGCGTCTCTACGCTATACGCAATTTTCCAGTTTGCCAGATCGATAACCGTGATGTTGTGACCGGAGTATGCTGTAAACTGGCCCGTTCCGCTGACGCCGATATACGCGCGGCCATTATAGACGACCGGCGTAGAGGTACTCATAGCCAACTCATCCTGAATTCCATTCTTTAACGTCAGCGAATCACAGTCGGTAATCACTTTGTTTTGAACCTTTACTCTGTAAAAACTTCCGCCTTTTGACGTGAAATAGTACGCATCAGTGTCTTTGTCATAGCAGATCGTACTGCGGATATCACCATCGAGGCCGCTCTTCACGTCCAGGACTTTGCCTGTCAACGGGTCAAGCAAATAGAGATAAGAGCACTGTGCCTCGCCATCATCTGTGCCGACCATAACGAAGTCACCGCAGGCATAGGCCCCGGCCCAATAGAAGCCGCCGTTTTGTGTCATGCGCCATGTCGCAGCTTTCTCTTCCATCTCGTTTTCCGGATCTTCATCCGTCAGAGAAATGCACACGAAGCAGCCGTCTTCGCTTTCGCCGTTCCAAAAGCCCGTGTAAGCATAGCCATTCAAGATTGCAATCGGGCAGTTTGGCTGGTCGCCAACCGGGTCTGTATAGAGCCACAGAGATTCCAGCGTTTTTGCGTTGAAAGCCTGAATCCGGCCATTGGACAAGCCGACCAACAGGATGCCGTCCGCATAAGTCGGGCCGTTGATGGCAAAGCTGGACGCACCCGCCATATCGCCCGTGGCTTCTATTGCACCGGTCGCCTTATTTACACGGTAAATGTGCTCACCGGCATAGACAATCAGGCAGTCGTCCACAAGGATGGGGCTGCTGACCGCGCCATTATCCCATCCCTTGCCCAGTGGAGAAGCCCAGTAGAGCATACCGTCCGCCGCGCTGACCGGCGTTTTTGCGTTTGTAATACCGTTGTTGCTGTCCGTGCCGCGGAAATTTGACCATTCGGTATCAAGATCACGGTCGATTTCCGGATTTTCTGCCGCTGCCTGAAGTGTGACCGGTACCGCGGAGAGATTTGTATAATCTTCCCCGTCAAAATGCAGGACAGTCTGACCGTTTTCATTCGCGATTTGCAGCGTACCTGCCTTTGCGGCATATCCGTACAGTGAGATACTGCAATAATAATTGAAACCTTCTGATAGTGCATAGCTCCCATCGTCTGCCGGCCAGACACGATTTCCTGCACCCTGTTCGTAAATATAGATCAAAGCATTCTGCGGATCTGTCTGGAATGTAACGGCAGTCGTTGCTGCCTTTTTTACTGTGATGATATAATCGCTGGAAGTACCGGGGGCATATTGATTCGTAACCTTGATTTGAACAGTTTCCTCTTCCTCATTGCCAGTCAGATTCACAGTTGCGGTGCCTTTTGAAGAAACCGGCTTCCCGTTTACCGTGATCACATAACCATTGTCCGTGTCACCGTACTTCGGGCTTTCTGTATGCTTTTGTAGCAGCAGATCCAACGTCGTTGCAGCCGCAGGGATCAATATGCTGTATTCTTTTTCATCCAGACTGTAGCCTGTCTGCTGACTGTTTTTTCTCTGGAGCGGAAGCGAACTGCCGCTATAGCTTGCGCTGATATTTTTCAGGCTCAGGCTGCGCTCCAATGAAACAATATAATCTGTATAGTAGGTCACACCGTCTGTATTATCCGTGTAGGTTACGCGAATGGTAACTGTGTTGCCATACGCACTGCCCGGAAGCAAAACTTTTGCAAGGCCATCGCCTTCAAATCGGCTTTCCAGTGTGACCTCGTTCGTTTTTCCGCAGTCCGAGGCTGTACTCAGCATACTATAAACTGCCGTACAACTGCCCCTGCTGTTCGTCCTCCATACATAGACGGAACTGGAGTTGTCCGGAACCGTAGCCGTATAGGTATGCACAGACTTTGCAAAGCTCGGTGATAACTCGATATCCCCCTTGTACTTTTCATCGGCAGCACTGCTGAGTGCAAGAGACGTTAGCCAGTCCTCCTGTTTGACAGAAACCTGAATGATTTCATTATTGCCAAGTGTGAAGGATTTTTTCGCGTGATAGTAGGTGCCCTGCGTTGCAACATACGAGTAGTCCTCGCCCGGCACAAGCGTATAGAGATAGTTGATCGTATTCCCGGCGCCGAGCGTTTTGGTATAAGCCAGTTCCTCGCCATTTTTATTCACAACTGTCAGGTCAACATCGCTGGCCGTTGCAAACGTGATCTTCTTGCCCTGACCGGGCTGGATCGTCAGCGTGTAGGTCGTCGCATAGCTTCCAGAGGAAACCTGAATTGAAACCGTCGTTTCACCGGAGACCGTTACGGTCACGCTGCCGTCTGCGTCCAGCGCGTTTCCGTTGACCGTGATGGAAGACCCGGAAACCGTAGCAGTCGGATAAATTTTCAGTGTTTTTTCGGAATCGAGGATCTTATAAGTATATTCCGTCTTGGTGCTGGAGAAGCGCTCCGTCGCGGCCTGCGCCGTTCCGGCGGCGTTGGTCACGCGCAGACTGCCGAGCGTCGGCATACGGTCGAGCCGGAGCGTCAGATCCATGCTCTGCGTATAGTTGTCTGAACCTGTCTTGCTGGCGCGGAGAATGACCGTACTGCCTGCCGCACCGCGGGAGAGCGCATTGTCGATGCTGGTCGCCTTGGACTTGGCCGGGATGTCCTTTTCTCTGGCCGCGCCGCTTACATCCGTGTAGACTGCCTTGACCTTTGCACCGGTAGTGCTCAGTTCAAAATACGGATACAGGCGGCCCGTAAAGCTGTCCGGCACCTGCACGGTCGCGGTATGGTCTGTCAGCGTATACGCATAGCAGTTTGCATCGAAATCCGCGTCATAGCCGCTGGAAATTTTCAGACTGCTCTCATTGAACCAGTCGCCGCTGGGCAGGCTGGCACTGACCGTCATTGCCTTGCTGACCGTGATCTTCCCGGAGACCATCCGGTTCTCCTGCCGGACATAGAAGGTGTAGCCGCCCGCCGGGAGTTGGAGCGTACCGGTACGGTTGGGGTCTGTAAACTGCTTCCCATAGTCATTGACGGCGGACACAGTATAGCTATCGCCGGAATAACCGGAGAAGGTCACGGTATACTGGGTTTTCTGGCCGTCTTTATAGGCGTTGATCTTTGCCGTGATCGCATTTGCATAGCTCTGCGCGTTCTCACTGGCAACACCCAGATAGCCGTCCAGCGCCGTCTGATATTCCTTCGCCGCGGCATTCTGCACATCGGAATCTTCTTCCAGATAGTCCGCCATGACCTGCATCAGCGTTTGCAGGCCGGAAGACGGGGTGCTGTTCATAGCTTCACTGAATCTGAAATGCGTCACGGTATTGGCAGCGCTGTCAATGGAAACGTCACTTGGCGTGCTGCCGTAGATATAGTTGCCGATGACGCCCTCGATTGCCGAAATAAAGCCGGTGCTGGCGTCCGTCGTAAAGCTGTATTTACTGGCGTTCAGCGCCTGCCGGATGGTCTGGCCGTCCGTAAAGGCTAGCCGCACCGGCGCAATGAGCAGTTTACTTGCTGTTTCGGCGGAGAAATAGAAGTAATTGTTTGCATTGACCGCCTGTGTCGAAATTGCGGCTTCTTCCACAGGTTCCTCTGCAATTTCTTCCGTGCCGGTATCCTCTACGGGCACAGCGTCTACGGTTCCCGGCTCTTCGACCGGCTCTGCGTCCGCTGCCAGCACGCCGAGCGGCAGGCAGGACAGGAGCATGGCAAGCAGGAGCAATGCGGCGGTCATTCGTTTCAGTTTCATCAAGATTCCTCCCATCAGTACAGGCAATCCAGCCATTTCAGCCGCAGCTTTCTCGGCCAGTTTGTGTGGGTTTTCAGCAGGTCAAGGACGGACGCATGGAACTGTTCCATGCTTGTCCGCTCCTCATTTGTGAGCGCTTTTGCAGAAAACAGCGCCCGTGCGTTGAGCATCGTCATGTCGCGCAGACGGGAAGTAGCTTCCTCGCCAAAACGCTCTTTCATGTCCCCGCAGAGCTCCAGCATGGAGCCTGTGCCGCGCTTGAGGCCCATCGCGGCCAGCAGCGCCGCGCAGTCTGTAAACAGGCAGGCGGCTGCGGCGGACTGGTCTTCCTGCGTGAATGCTTCGTTTCGCTTTTTGAGGATGACCGCGTGACGGATGAAGACAGCCGCAAGCAGCAGAAGCAGCAGCGCGGCAACGAGGATGGTCCAGAACGCGGGCTTATGGAGAAGTCCGGTGCGCTGTCCGCCGTCCGGGGTGTTGTCTTCCGAATTGTCCGGTTCCGCGTCGTCCTGTTCCAGCTCTTGGCCCTCCGTTACGCGGGGGCCGTCACCGGTTCCTTCCTTGCCCGCGCCGACCGGCTTGATGCCGCTCTCGGTCTGCTCGGCAGAGAGGTCTTCGAGGCCCGGCGTCAGCGCCAGCGGCAGCCAGCCCACGCCGTCCTGATACACCTCGACCCATGCGCCCGCGGCGCTTGCGTCCACGTTCACCGGCTCCTTTTCTGCTGCTTTGACCGTGTACCCCTCGACATAGCGGGCGGGGATGCCGTAATAGCGGAGCGCCAAAGCCGCGACAGTCGCGTACTGGTACGTCGTGCCGCCCGCCGTATCAGCCAGCGGCAGCGCGATATCGCCGCTTCCGTCAAAGCAGCGCTCCAAAAAGGCCAGCGCCGCCGTCTGCGCCTGTTCTTTTGTCAAGTCGTCTGCCGGGCCGTAGCTTTCACAGCAGCTATCCAGCACCGCGCCAAGCTGCGCGCGGGACTCCGCGGGAACAGTCAGCGCATAGGAATATACGAACTCCCGGTACGCGCTTTCCATCTGTAAGTACGATTTCACGCCGTCCGACGTGTCATTCTGCAAAAAGTCCAGCAGCTCCGGCAGCAGCGTCTGCGCATCCGAAACCGTCTCATAGGAATAGCCGCGTTCACCGCGCAGACCGCTCGTTTCGACTGCGGACGGCTGAATTTTGTTTCTTGCCAGCCATGCGCGTTCCGGAAGAATCGTGCACGGCTCGTAGCGGTACAGACTGCATCCGGTAAGATTCTGCACACTGACGCTGCCGGACCGGTAATTGCCCATCAGCCGGGCAGCAGAAGCCAACTGGCTCTGCGGATAGAAGCCGGACTGATGCAGCCAGTAAAAGAGGTCTTTTTCCTCTGCGGCGGCTTCCGCGTCCAGCGCAGACCATACGCCGTTTTCATAGCTGTCGCCGACGAAGCCGCGCAGATAGAGCGTCTGCGCTGTGTCCGCCGTGACAGACAGAATCGCATCTGTGCTTTCTGTCTTTGTAACCGGCTCGGACAGATTGCCCTCCGGCAGGACTTCTCCCGCTTTTTCGTAGCGCCAGTAGTGCAAAGCGTTCTTCGCATTTTCCGAAAGGGCCTGCATCGTGCCTGTTTGCAGAGAAATTGCGGCTATGCCCGCCACGATCACGCCCACAATCAGGAAGCTCGCCGCCGAGACGGCGTTTTTGTTTTTCTGCCATGTCAGCATCAGAAGAGCAATCGCTGCCGCTGCAAGGAGCAGGAAGCCCGGCTGCATGAATGCTGCCGCTACACTCAAGGCTGCCAGTAAAACCGCCGTCAGTGTCGGTACGCGCGAGAGCGCGACACTCACCATCGCAAGCAGAATGCCACTCACGATCCCAGCCAGCCAGAGGCCGGAGCCGTTTGTTTCCGCCAGCGGCAGGAGGATGCCTTTTTCCGCCGCCCAAAGGCCGCGCAGTGTATTCCAAGCCGCGCCGAAACCGCTTAGAAGCGGGTTCCGCGCGAACAGGACAACGAGAAGCAATGCCGCCAACAGAATGGGGAACAGCAGCTTCGTTTTTTGGAAATGCCGGATGATTGCGGCTGCAATGCAAGTCAGAATACCCGCGCCCAGCAGCCAGAGCATTGCAGAGAAGCCGCTTACCGTGTAACAAACTGCGGCAAGCGCGAGGAAAATCAAGACGCTGGCAAGGAGGTCAAGCAGCGCACTTTTTTGATTGCTGCTTTCCCGATAAACGCCAGCCCGCAGGCCAGTCAAAGTTTTTTGTTTCATATCGGCCCTCCTTACAGTTCCAGCTCGGAGAGCTGCGCGGCGTAATCTTTCTCATTGAACTGCTCACCGCAGACAAGCGCGGTCAGCAGCCCGATGGACGAAAGCTGCTCCGTTTCCACCTGCTGTTCACCGGAAACGTAAATCAGATGCGACCAGCTTCCAGCAGGTACCTCTTGGAGAAGCAGCGACGCACCGCTGACGCCGGTTGTCGCTTTTGCCGTAAACAGGCGCGGAAGCAGGCCGATGAGGTCGTCCATGTCGCGAATTTGCTGGAAAACACAGCGGCCCGTGGATTCCTCGTTCCAGCCGACCGTGAATTGCACGGACTGGGAAAGAAGGTTCCGGCAGACGGAGACGACAATCTCGGCTTCCGCGTCGGTGCGGGCGGCAGTGGGGGTTTCCTCTGTGCGCTCCCAGAAAACCGCCGCAGAGCGCGTGATCGGCAGCGACGGGTCTTTGACGATCAGCTTGTCATATTTGTGGCTGAGCTTCCAATGGATCTGCCGCTGGCTGTCGCCGGGAACGTAATCGCGGATCTGGAACATCTCAGACAGGTCATAGCCGGGCCGCTCGTTGGAATAATCCTCGGTATCGTCGATGTGCGCCGCAGCGGGGGATAGCACCAGCGTCTGCAAAAACGTATCCGGCTGCACGACGCAGGCGCTGTGCGCGTCAGGCCGCGTTTTCACGCCGATGAGACCGAAGCAGTCATACAAACGGGCGGATTCCACGGCCAAGCGAATGCGTCCGCACCACGGGCTTTGAAGTGCAATCTTCATCGTCCGTTTGCCCTTCGGCCAGATGCCGCTGCTCACATTCACGGTCTGCGTCTCACCATTCAACTGGTTCTCCAGCCGTACACGGCAGACAATCTGGCAGACCGGCAGCCATGTTGGGTTCTGCACGATCAGCTCTGCCGTTCCGCTCTCGCTTTTGCGGAGATTCACAGGCAGCCTGACCGCCAGTTTCAGCTTTTTCGCCGCGTACAAATTGACCGGCAAACAGACCAGCGGCAGCAGCACCATGCAGGCGGCGATGCCGAGCGCGATGGGGCTGGCTGTCTGGACGGTTAGAGCGATAAGCCCTATCGTCAGCAGCAGCCAGACGAATTTTCGTACTATTTTCATTTTTTCAGCACCGGCATATCCGTTGTCTTGAGGATCTCAGCCAGAACGGATTCCGGCTTTTCCTCCATCATGCGGGCCTTGCTGCTCAGCATCAGACGGTGCGCGCAGACGTCCGGGAAGATCGCGGCCACGTCCTCCGGCATGACGAAATCACGGCCGTTGAGATACGCATACGCTTTCGCCATCCGGCAAACCGCCAATGCACCGCGCGGGCTGACGCCGAGCGCGGCCTGCGGATGGGTGCGGGTCTTTTCCACGAGCGTGGTCACATAGTCCAGAACGGCGTCGCGCATATCCACTTTTCGCACGTCCTGCACCAGTCCCAGCAGTTCTTCCTTGTTGACCACGGCATATGCCCGGTCAAGGGGATTATCCACATGGCGGTCGCGGAGGATGTTGACGCTGCTCTTATGGTCGGGGTAGCCCATGCTGACGCGGATGAGGAAGCGGTCAAGCTGGGAGTTCGGCAGCATCGTCGTACCGGCAGAACCAACCGGGTTCTGCGTGGCAAGGACGATAAACGGGTCGGGCAAATCATACGTCTTGCCGTCCACCGTGACCTTGTGCTCCTCCATCGCTTCGAGCAGCGCGGACTGCGTCTTGCTGGAGGTACGGTTGATCTCATCCGCCAGCAGCAGATTCGTCATGATCGCGCCGGGCTTATAGACAAACTCGTCTGCCTTTTTGTCATAGACCGAGAAGCCGATGATGTCCGACGGCACGGTGTCCGACGTAAACTGTACGCGGCGCGTCTCAAGCCCAAGGACCTTTGCAAAGGCCATGGCTGTTGTGGTCTTGCCGACGCCCGGCACGTCCTCCATGAGAACGTGGCCCTGCGCCAGAATTGCCATTAAAATCTTCTCGACAATCTCATTCTTGCCGACGATAACGGACTCGATCTCCTGTAAAATCTCGTTGATTTTTGTATTCATAGCAAGCTGCTCCTTTATTTTTTGTTCTGTTACAGATCTCCACCGGTGTCTCCGGTACCGTCGCCTCCGCTGTCAGAGCCGCCGCCTCCGGGATCGCCGCCAGCGCCGCTGCCGGAATCATCTCCGCCGTCGCCGTCTCCGCCGGGATTTCCGCCGCTTCCGCCGCCGGAATCATCGCCGCCCGGATTCGGGTCCGGGGTGGGGTCAGGGTCGGTCGGCGGCGTGTAGGTCTGGTCTATTGCGCCGCAGGTCGTGCAGACGCCCTCGCTGAACGTATGGTAGTCCGCAAACTCGCCCAGTGCGCCGAATTTCTCCAACAGCAGGCCGCAGTCCGAGCAGTACCCCACCAGATGTTTGCAGGTAGACTGCGCCGCATCCGGCACCAGTGTGCCGTCACAGTCAAAGCCGTGGATCTGGCCGCAGACACTGCACTGCCAATCGTCGCCATACGGGTCATAGTGATGCACGTCGTAGGTGTCCATCAGCTTTTCGTGGCAGATCTGGCATTCCTGATAGTGGTGCTTATGATCCTCATCAACGATCCACACGTTCTGCGGCTTGTGCCCGGCTGCGGGAGATTCTTCTTCCTTCTGCGCATTGCAGATCTCACACTTGAAGGTCTTCACGCCCGCTTCGGTGCAGGTGGCTGTGTCGGTCAGCTCTTTCCATTCGTGCGGGGACCGCTCGGTAAAGCCGCAGTTTTTGCACTTGGCGGTATGCGTATCTGCCCCCTCGTCTGCGGTATATTCCAGCTCATGTGCGCGCGGCACGCCGATCTTCTCGCCGCAGTCCTTGCAAACCTGTACACATGTGCCGTCGCCCTGATTCTGATATTCCTTATGCTCATGCGGGCAACCCTCGACCATGCCGCAGCTGCGGCAGACGTACTTTGTCGTACCATCCTCCGCCGTGACCGTCTCATAGCTGTGATGAACCGACCAGCTGCCGTTCATGCAGGTAATGCAGTAGCCCACGTTATTGCCGTAGCCGCTCTCACCTGTACCGACATCCCAGCCGTAGGCCAGTGTGTAGCGGAGCGTCAGCGTATCACCGTCCTGCAGGTAATAGCCGGACATGGGCGAACCGGGGTAGAAGTCCGCACCGCCGATGGAGTACATCCAGCCGGAACCCATTGTGTAATCAAACTCACCGATGCCGGTGCTTGTACTGGATAGCGGGATGCCGTTGCGGTAGATGCAGCGCCAGAGGATTGCCTCATTGCTGCCCGCGCCGAAATGGCTGTCGATCCCGGCAAGAATTTCATCCTGCGTGCTGCCAAACTGACTCCAGTTGCCGCTGAGTGCGTTCGCGCGGCTGCCAAGGCCGGACCCGTCGTCCATGGTCTGTAAATAGAAGCCGGTATCCAGCGTACCGCTGTTGGCGCAGCGGCTGGCCGGCCAGTGGAAGCTGTTCGCCGCCGTGCCGAACGGGTCGCCCGCGTCATAGTCCCAGATGGCCTTGGCGATCACATAGGAGACAGGCTCCTTGGACAGCACATCATAACTGATAGGCCCGCGAACGCCGAGACCCAGCACACTCATGTCGATGTAGATGCTGGCCGTGCCGATCTTCTGACCCGCTTCGGTACGTTTTCCGATGAGTTTCAGGGTCAGCTTGCCGTAGTTGCCCTTTTCGTCCTCAGCATAGATATACAGCGTATGCTCGTTCCGGTCACCCTCGTCCAGATTTTCCGGGATAAGCAGATACTGCTGCACATAGCCGGAGGTGCTTTCAAACTGCACGTCTTTGCCGTCCAGCTGAACGGTCAGCTTTGTCTCCGTGCCGGTGGCAAGGATGTGGCTGACGCGGTTGCCCGCAGCGTCCTCTGTCCAGGCTTCGACGGTCAGGTTGACCTCCTGCCCGTTGGTTATGGTCGCACCGTCGCGCAGGTTCGTTTTGATCTGCACCTTGTTTTCGCCTCTGTGCTTATAGGGAACGTTGAATACAAACGTATAGCTGTCGCCGCCTGAACTTGCAGCCGTGACTGTGAAGGTGTTGTCGCCGGTTTTGTCCTCATTCAGAAGCAGCGTGACACTGCCGCTGGGGGCCGGGAGCGTGATCGTTTTGAAGCTGCCGGACTGGTAGCACTTTACAGACTGGATGGTCACGTCCGACGCTTCCTCGCCGCGGATGGCGAACGTATATGTGAGCAATCCGTCCGTCAGCTGGTCGTCATAGACCGGGTCGGCGTTGACAGTCTTCTTATTCTCGCACGTCAGCACGCAGGGCTTCTGTGCGCCGTCCTCCATGACTGTGTAGGACATTTCCATACTCACGTCGCTCTGGTAGCGGATGGTGACCGTGAAGTTCACCGTGCGCTCCTTGACCGCTGCGGTCACAAGGACGGTATACGATGCGCCATTCTCGGCAGATTCGAGCCTTGCAGAGCCGTTGTCCGTACTCATGGCCGCGCCATTGAAGCTGGCGCTTGTGATCTGCGCGTCCTGTGCGCTCCTGCCGGTCAGACCGAGCTTGTACAGAAGCTCACTGTTGTTGATCTGGTTGTGCTTGATGGTCAGCGCCGCGCGCTTGTCCGCGTCGCAGAGAACGGTCTGCGACGTGACGGATTTTTCATACCATGTGAATTGGAGCTGGAGGTCAAGGCCGTCCTCATATGTCACGACAAACGTATAGCCGATGGTCTGTCCCAGTACCTCGGCGGTCACGGCGAGATAGTATGTTTCCGTGTCCTTGCCGTCTGCGGCGGCCATCTGGATCTCGCCGGACTCCGAGAGCGTTCCGCGCTCACCATCCGTCGCCCAGTATTCCGCCGTGCGGATCGTCGCGTCATCCGCACTTTCGCCGAGGAATTGCAGCGCGTATGCGAAATTTCCGTCTGTCAGCGTGTCGCTCTTGACCGTGCGATTGACAGAGCCGTTGGCCGGGCAGGTGGCCTGACCGTTGGGCTGCCATGTGAGCTGCAAATCGAGGTCAATGCCGCTTTCCAGCCGCAGCACGAACGAAAAGTCAACGTTCGTCTCCACGGTTTCACCCTTCTGGTTCTTCTGTACGGCATGGGCCTGCACGGTCAGGATATAGTTTTGAAACTCTGCACCGTCCGGCAGCGTCATGTCCAGCACACCGCGCGTTTCCGCTTTCTGCGATACGCCGTTGCCCACGGCAACCCGCACATCGGTGATCTTTGCATCTTCCGCGTCGAGACCGGTGAGGTTCAGCTCATAGCGCAGTCTGCCGCGGTCAAGCTGGGCAAGCAATACACGCTTGCCGACAGACTCTCCGGGCGCACAGACCATGGAGCTTGCCTGTGAGCCGTACTTGTACCACGTCAGCAGCGCGCCGAGGTCGAGTTCTGTTTCCGGCAGATCCTCGTCCGTCTCGCCGGTATCCCCGGCTTCCTCACCCTCGTCGCCCTTGTTGGAATCCGTATTCGTGCCGATGGCGGCATCGGCCAGGACCTCCTGCTGGGGCTTGCCTTGCGGCTGCTGCTCCGGCTGAGTGTCCTGCCCCTGCTCGGTCTGGTTTTCCGTTTCCTCCGGGTCAGGCTGCTCCTGTTCGCCGGCCAGCGTACTGTCGGCGCTGCCGCCCGAACCGGCTGCGCCGGTGCTTTCCGCTTCGCCGTTTCCGGCGTGACCGGGCGCCTGTCCTGCTTGCAGGACGGTGATCTCCTGCGGCGCGGCTTGCAGGATGGGATTGTCCGGCTCGGCCGACCGCATGCCCATGAGCGGCAGACAGATACTCAGCAGCAGCGCACAGATCAGTACGCCGCAGCCGGCCTGCTGCACCCATGGGTACCTTTCAAGAAATTTTTTCATGTGTGTTCGCCCTCCGGGAAAAGGGCTTCCCCCTTAAAAAAGTCTGCATTTTGTGCAGCTTATTCGTACTTTTAAGAAGTTCCCTTAAACGCACGAATAAGCCGCACGGTACCCCACGCTTTCGCGTGGGGTACCGCCCAGCTTGGGGTGGTTATCCAATATTCAATTTAGAATGTTGGACTGCGTGTTTCATTTTTCGATTTTTTCCATGAAGCGCATGAGGATGGTCGCGACCTGTGCGCGGGTGGCGGAGCCCTGCGGATTGAGCTTGCCGTTCGAGCCCTGAAGGAGCCCTTCGGCGACTGCCCACTGCATGGCCTCTGCCGCGTATCCGCTGACCTTGTCCGCATCGGAGAAGGCGGTCAGGGCGGCGGATTTGCTCACGTCATAGCCCTTCTGCTTCGCGTAGCGGTACAGGATGGCCGCCAGCTGCTCACGCGTGACCTCGCCGACCATGTTCGTGCCGTCGGAAATGCCGTTGTCCATCGCCCACTTCTGGCCTGCCGCATACCACGGAGTGCCGTTCGTGTTGACGCCCTCGACACGGGCAAGGATCGTAACGATCATGCCGCGCGTGGTGGTGGCGTTCGGACTGAAGCCGTTCCTGGAGGTGCCGTTCATCAGGCCCTTTTCAGAAACATACTTCACAGCATCCTCATACCAGCTGCCAGCCGGGACATCCGTGAACGAGGAACCCGTGGTGGGCTTGTCGTCCTTCGGCTTGCTCGGCTTCGACGGAGTGACAGGAGTCGGGACCGGGTTGGGGATCGCGTCGAACGCTTCCTCACAGGCAACAAGCACATCATAGTTGGTAACGTACTTCTTCTGCGCATCGGTCAGTGCGTCATAAGCTGCGCGGGCCTTTCTGATCTTCGGGCCGCTGCTGCCGGTGACGGACTCAACACCGCCGATATCATCGATCAGCTTAATAACTTCCTGCGCCGCAGCCTTATCGATCTCCTCCTGCTCGGCCTGCTTCTTCAGTTCCTCATAGCGCGCTTCCGCGTCGGTGAGGATCTTCAGATGGTCAGGATAGAGCTCGTTGAAGATGGCAAGCTGCTCTTCGGTCAGCGCATTATACGCTGCGCGGGCTGCTTCGATGGCGGCCTTGCGCTCCAGTGTGACGGTGCCGATAGCTTCGATCAGATCCTTGGCATTTTCAGCTGCATAAGCATCCTTCAGTTCTTCCTCGATCTGGCTTCGCTTTGCGACAGCCGCGTCGAGTTCTTCCTGCGTGGCAAGCGGGTTGCAGAGCACATCCCGATAAATATCGAAATATGTTTTGTTGTTCCGCAGCAGCTTGTCGCCGTAGACCTGACGCAGTTCTGCGATCATGACGGTCAGTTCGGTCTTGTCGCCGCTGTTTCCGGTGATGCTGGGCTGGCCCCATGCGGAGTTATCCGCATTCAGGTCAGCACCGTAGCCCCAGACCGTAAACTGCCAGCGCATGACTTCGCCGTCAGACAGTCTCCAGTCCGCAGCGCCAACGCCGGGGAAGGAAGGATTGCCTGTCATGCGATCCGCGATGGAGTACATCCAGCCGGACTTTTCGCAATAGTCAAACTCACCGAGGTATTTGCCATCCTTATAACCTTCCTCGGTAATTTTGCTGGTCGCGGCCTTTTTAATGTATTCCGCGACTTTGGCCTTGCTCTGATCCGGCCAATATACCTGCGCCAGATAGAAACTGTTCGCTTCGGTGCCCGTCATCATGTAGGCATACGGAGGATTGACGTCCGGTTCGCTGACGTGATCGACGGTCGCACCTTCCAGATCCATCTTGTCTCTCTCTTTGATCGTCTGCTTGATGAGATCGGTGATCACATAGCTGGCCTGCGTGTACTTGTCCACCGTAACGATGGTCGGATCAATGTAGTAGCCGAGGCCGAGCGTCTGCGCGTCCAGAGAGACGATAATGTCGATCTTGCCTGCGCGGTCGGGCTTGATCGCACCCATCGCCTGCAATGCCTTGTTGAGCTCGGCGATGATATTGTCCTCGATGTACTTGCCGTCGGCGGCGGGGGCTTCATTGATCGCCTTGATGCCGTCCTGATACGCCTGCTCGAGCTTTGCCCAGTTTTCTTCGGAGTAGTCAGACTTGCTGTACTTCTCGTACTGGCGTTTCAGGCTTTCCAGTGCGCTCTGGCGGTGGTAGGCCAGCGGGTCGTCGACCTCGCTGGGGTCAATCCACTTGGCATAGAGCGTGATGTCCTTTGCGGGGAATACCGTGTCATTGCTCGTCCAGGTGGTCTTGCCTTCGGTGTCATAGCTCCAGCCGCTGAACACATAGCCGTCGCGCGCGGCGGTCGTCTGGACGCTGACCGGGATCTCACTGTAGATCTGACCCGTGACAGATTCCGCACCGTTCAGTGTGCCGCCGTTGGGGTCAAAGGTGATTGTGGTAGATGCAGTCTCTAAATAGAGTGATCCGCTTTGTTTCGTATGCCCGAAGGTTTCGCCGTGCAGCGTAACACCGGGAAGTACGTTCATACATACATTGATTGCTGCGGGGCGGCTCTTTGTTGTAAACTGATTCGGGTTTTCATCTTCCGACCAGAATGCAGCTTCCTTGACACGAATCCATTCAGCATTCTCATCTTCGCCCTCGTAGCGGCAGAGAACTGTCATTCGGTCGTCGTTTCCGTTGTACACCGGGCCGGAATAGTAATAATACGGAGCCCCATCATAGCTGAGACCGGTGCTGTTGATAACGAGATACCCTGCACCACCTGTTCCGAAAATTGTCGTATCAACTTTTTCTGTAGTTTTGCTGTCGATAGACAAAATTGTCATATGGGTGTATCTCGGCGAGGTACTATTGTCACTGTTTGCCGAAATCGCAATCTTTCCGTTTGCGGCGTTCAGCTGGTCATACTGTCCAGCCGTTACTTTCGTCGTGAGCGTCTGCCACGTCTGATTGTCAGCATCAAAAACATAAACACCATTGCTGTCCGCAGCATAGGTCTTGCCGTCCATCTGGATCAGCTTATCCTTGCCGTGGCCGCCGTTCGCCCATTTGCTGCCGGTCCACGTCTTATCCTTCGCTACGACAACGCCGTCCTCCAGCGGGATGATCGCGCCGAGATCGGCAGCATAGCAGGTTGCTTCCGTGCCATTCTCGTTGAGATCATAGACCTTGCTATCTGAAAGGAGCGTCCACGTCTCGCCATCGTAGGAAGCGAGATAGCCGACCGTGTAGGTATAGCTTTCGTTATAGGCGTAGCCATCGGAAGGAGTGGGCAGATCTTGCTTGTCCTCAGAAGCAATATAGGCCCAGACCGTACCGTCGTCTGCGGATGCAAGCGCCTTGACCTGGCTCAGCTGATGTAGGCTGGAAACGTCGCAGCTGGTAAAGGACAGGTTTCCTTTTTCCAGTGTGAACAGGCCGCTGCCATCGCTCATGACCAGATTGAGATGACCTGTCACATTGTCCACACCTGCGGCTGCCATTGTGATATAGCCCTTTGCATTTTCCACATAGCGCAGAGCATCGCCCTTGCGGGTGTTCAGGATGGTAGCGGGCAGGTCATAGGTTCGTGTCTGTGTTTCCCGTACACCGGCATCGGAGGAAAAATCGACCGCAGCCGTGATCTGCGTCATGTCGTTGGGGATATCGTCCAGACGCATCTTGAAATAATGATTGCCAGCATTCAGCTTGTTGGCAATGAATTCCGTGCGTCCGAGCGCCTTACTTTCGTCCACACTGTTGCCAGAGTAAAGGCGCACTACGAATTTAGCTGTATCGTTTTCCGGCAAATTGCTTGGGAGCGAAAATGTCAGATAGCAAACACAACTGCTGTCCGTGATTAGCTTGGAATATAGGCTCGGTGTCTGGTTCTGGACAATTTCGGGCGTTACTTGTCCGTTGGTCGGGTCGGCTCCAACATAGATCTCATTGAGTTTGAAGTTACCCAAGAGGGAAATATCCATTGGCTTGAAATGCGGAGTGAAAATCACATCTGCCTTCAGCGACAACTTTAATGGATTTTCCTTTTCATGCCCGCCTAAATCGTATGGATTTCCATCATTCGTTGCAGCGCTCCAGTAGTCAAAGTTCTGCGCATCCGGAATAATGTCAGCCGATACCTTCCATTTATCAGCACCATCTTCATCTTTTCCATAGTATGTGGTGTTGATATTATCTTTCCACTCTGCGTCAGGTATTGCTTTAGAGGATGCCGTACTCGGATTGGCTTCTTTTTCTTCAATGGCAAAAGTAAAGCTACTTCCATCTATATACTGGGCAGCAGGGGTACAGAATTTTTCCATGGCAAGTGTGCAATATATGCCAACAGTATAATTCTGTGCATCCTCGGCCCATCGCATCTGCGCCCTGATTCCGTTCCCTGTAAAGCTAATGGATGAGTTATCCGCTGACAGCTTATAATCCTTAAATGCTACATTTTTCAGTTCCAATCCCGCCACTTTTGGAAGTGAAAAAACCAGTTGATAAAAAAATTTTCCATCTTTTTTTAGCGGAAATTGTCCATTCGTGATGGAATAATCTTCAGTATTCTTTTTCGTGTCTGTATAAACTGCTTTAACGCTATAATCAATGCTTTCAGGAATTCCTTCGACTGTAAAAGCGCAATCGTTGTCAGATGCAAAAATCTGAATGGGTAGCAGCGATAGCACAAGCAGAATACACAGAAGTACAGCGATACTTCTTCTCATATACTCTAACCTCAACAATGAGCCTGTCCTCAGTATTACAATAGTGGTAAGGCTCATATCCATTGTGGAAGCAGGCGGGCAAGTTGGGGTCTGCGGCTTGCCCGCCTGCCGGGTTTACCTATGGCATAAAGCTATTTTGAATTACTTCACAATATAGAGGTGGTTATAGTCGTTTCCAAATACGGCATAACCATTACAAATTGCCATTCCTCCAAGAGCATAGGTATCATTGTCAGTTTTCCACATCTCTACAGCGTCTGTTTCGTCAGGAAGAACCGCAAAACAATAGCCAGCGCCAGTTCCGGAGTTCGTATTGAAGTAGAAATAATCCATGCCATCGTCCGTATATACGACCGGAGTGCACTGCACAGGCTGCGTAAATGCCGCGCCCTCTACTGTAATCAGGCTGGCTGTTCCAAGTGTGCCAGAGGTAGGAGCGGTAATCTTCATCAGGCCGCCCGCGCTAAAGCCACTGTAGAAACCGACATAGATATTGCCGCTATCTGCAATAACAGGCGTGGAAGTGCAGTTGCCGGAATATGTATCGTTACCAATTGTGCAACTCAGCTTCGCGCCCCACGAGAATGCCGGTACGCCGTTGCTGCCAATAGTGTAGCAATAAACATTACCGATGCTGCTGCCCTTGGACGCAAAATACAGTTTTCCGTCCTTGGTCATAATGGTAGAGCGCACATCGCCAGCGGCATTTCCATCAACGCTGGGCAAAGAGATGCTGGTGGCATAGATATCCGTATCCGCCGTTGTGCCAAAGCCGTCTCCCATGGGACGATAATAGAGATAGCCGCCGTCGCCGCAGAAGTAAACCTTTTCGCCAACAGCAACTGCACCGCCCCAGTAGAAGCCCTTGTAAATGGAGGATACAGACTGAACCGGGTAACTATCATTCGAGGTACTCGGAACGTTTGCAACCTGCACCTGGTAATAACGGCCCGGCTCTGTGCTGCCTTCAATGGTGCCATTGCCAACCCAAGTGCCAAAATAAATATAATCGCCATAACTCACAATGGGAGTGTTGATCTGGCCCTTCGAGACGGTGTAAATCTTTGTGGCTTCCACACCGGTTGCATCGGTGTCGCTTGCCTGAAGACCTGTGATCTTATAAACAGCACCGCTGTTGCTTGCCGCATAGATCACATCATCTGCTTCGCTGTTGTCATTGCTTCCCTGCACCAGCAGCGGCGTGGAGAGCTGGAACCCGCTTTTGCTCTCAAGCTGCTTGTGCCAAACGACATAGGGTGTATTTGCGCTGCAATTGATCTTTGCAAGTGTGCATCCATCTGCGTGTCCATCATAGAGAACATAAGCGTAGGTTACGTTGCCAACCGTCTGCATGAGCGGAACGGTGTCAACGCCATCCCAACCGCTGTCCGGCTTTAAAAGTTTAAGTGCTGTTACCGTAACATCGGTAGTGGGTGCTTTGCCTACCACGGCATTATGATCGGCATTACCGCCAAAGACCGACCACGATGCAGCGGTTTCTGTTGCAAATGCTGTTACGCTGAGCAGCATTGCAAGTGCCAGAAGAATCGCTAAAACTCTGCTTGTCCGTTTCATAACCTGAAACTCCTTTCGTTTTTCGCAAAGATTCGTTTCTCACGTTCTCCCAATACAGCCGAGAAACAGTGCTGTACCGGGTTTATGTCACAGCCGAAGACTGTAGACAACAAATGGTGCGCAGGATATGCGTTTGGGGGTTCCCCGGCTCTGCGTTCCCAATTCAGAGCCGGGGAGACTCGGTGCGCCTCCCGGCGCGTCGGCAGCCGCCCCAGGGGGATGGGGCCGCTGGCCTATACAAATCTGTTCCCGAACAGATCGTATCCGTTATGAGTTTCGCGCGCTTCTGGCGCGCCGTTTCTCCTTGCGTTCCTGATTGTAAAGCTCCGTCTGCCGCTTGTATTCTTCGTCGTAGCGGAGCTTCCGCACGGCAGGCGGCAGATCGGCCAGCGCCGCGTTGACGCGCGTGCGGATGATCCGTTCCCGTACCTGTCCGCCGTCAAACCTGCCCTGTGCGCCGCTCATTCAGCGCCTCCCGCGGCTTCTGCCGCCTTTTTCGCTTTCTTTTTCTCGGACTTCTGCTCTCGCCGGGCGGCCTCGGCCGCTTTTTTGCGGTCTTTTTTCGCCTGCGCGTGCATCGCGGACTGGCGTTCGTACTCCGCTTGGAACAGCGCTGTCCGTTCCAGCGGGAAATTGCTCACGGCCGGGCCAGTGCTGACCGAAAAGCCGCTGTATTCCAGCGCGTTGACCCATGAGCCGAAGCGAAGGGCCAGCAGATCGCCGCCGAGAATTTCAGACTGCGCCGGGACGTGCCCCAGCTCCGCCTGACATCGCCGCAGGTACCTTGCAAGCTCTGCCGCCGAATCCTTCTGGTGCTCCAAGATGAATTCGATGTTCCGGCGGGAAATCTCCAACCGCGCGGCCTCGTTCATTTTCCGTTCGTGCAGCGCCCGGTTATCCTGATAGTAAAACGGCTTGTCCTTCATAGCTGCACCCCCGCTGCCGCGCAGAGGTCGCGCACGATCTTCCGGTTCGCGAACGCCGGGGGATTTTTCAGGAATTCGGCGGCTTTGCCGTCGTAGACGCTGCGCAGCGCCTTTTGCCACGAGCCAAAGCGGTATTCCAAGAAATCGCCGCCGATAACTTCCACCCGCGCGGGCGGATGGCCGATGTCCTCCATGCAGTCCCGCAGGTACAGCGACAGCGCCGCAAGGCTGTCGTGCTGGTGGTCGAGAATAAACTGGGTGTTCTTCTTGTTGATGATGTGCCTGACGCGATTCAATACCTGCTGGGTGCGCGCGTCCGGCTGGCGTTGCTGTTCGTCGTGCATGATGCTCCTCCTGTCGTACTTTTTCGCATACTACCCCTATGGTGGGATAATCTGGATTGACACAAAAAAGGCGCAATTTGCCCGTAAAAGGGGAAACAAATTGACGCCCGTGCCAAGTACGATAAGCAGATCATCGTGCTGCCTACCATACGTTTTCGTTCGCCTCCTGCACGTCGCGGGATCATAAACCAGACAGAATCCCATGCAGCGAGAATAGCAATTCTTCCGACTCGGACTATGGATGCAGATCGCATCCGCGCTCTGATTCCTACCTTCTCATGGGAATCCCCACAATGGCGGCCTTTCGGCCACATGACCCGCGAACAAGCGCTGTCTTACGCTTCCCCGCGGAGCACTTTGGAATCTTGCTCATCCTTACGGCTCCGGGCGAGCAGCCGCGCACACTCCCAATGCGCACAGTCTTCCTCTTTCATCACAGGCTCAGTCCAACCGGCCGCGACCTGTGATTACACATCCTCAGCAAACAAAAACCAACAATATGAAATTGTAAAATCGCAGAATCGAGTTTCTAACTTTGTGGTACCCTAAGCCATATGTACGGCAAGGTTTCTTTCGTAAAGTGTCCCACTTTACGCGAAAGAAAAAAACCAAGATATTCTGCTCTCGTCTCTATTATACAGGCAGATAGGGAAAAGTCAATCTGATTTCAGACAAGAGTTCCCTGTTTTTCTGCAAATTGTGTTATGTTTTGCGCTCACTGCACGGGTATCCGGATGTGCGGGAGCCAATGCGAAACGATATTGCCTTGTATTTGCCGTCATGATTCTGGTAAAAGGACAGGTGAAGCAGTTGCCTAGGTACGGAGAAAACATCTACCGCCGCAAGGATGGCCGCTGGGAAGGGCGTTATATCGCAATGCGTCTGCCGGATGGCAGGGCGAAGTACAAGTCTGTCTATGGGAAAACGCATGATATTGTCAAGAAAAAGCAGATGGCGGCAATTCAGGCGCTGGCAAAGGAGCCGGCCGCAGCCTGTGATCTGACGGTAAAAGAGCTTTTTGCGCGGTATCTTGCGCAGGCGGATGTGAAACCCTCCACGCGCGAACGATACCGCTTCATGATCGAACGGCACATTCTTCCGCAGCTTGGGCAGACGCCTGTTTCAAAGTTGACGGCGAAAGGACTTTCTGACTTCCTGCGGCATTTGAAGAATCACGGGCGGCTGGACGGAAAAGGCGGCCTGTCTCCAAAGACCGTGCGGGATGTGGCGGTTCTGATAAAGTCAGCCCTCCGGTTTGCTCAAGCAGAATATCACTGTGTCTGTGACGCGCTGAACGCGCGTCTTCCTGTCTATACGCAGAAAAAGGTCGAGGTGCTTTCCGACACGGAGCTGGCCGTGCTGGGAAAAGCCCTATTGCCGTCAAAGAAAATCAGTCTTGCCGTTATGCTGGCGTTACACGCAGGTCTGCGCGTGGGCGAGGTCTGTGCGCTGCGCGTTTGTGATATCGACTATCTGGCTGGAACGGTTCAGGTCTGCCGCTCTGTGCAGCGGGTCACGCTGAACGGCAAGTCTCAGCTTCTTGTGCAGCGGCCCAAAAGCGACAGTTCCGAGCGGATCGTGCCCCTGCACCCGGAGTTGCTGCTTTTCCTGAAAAAAGCGACGGCAAAGCTACCGTCTGACGCCTATATTATGACCGGGCAGATTGGCCAGCCCATGGACCCGCGTACCTGCCAGTATCAGTTTACGGTGCTTTTGAAGCGCTGCGGCATCCATCACCGGGGGTTCCACGCCCTTCGGCATACATTTGCCACACGCTATATTGAAAACGGCGCGGATATCAAAAGCATTAGCGAAATGTTGGGACACGCGGATATCAAGACAACACTGAAATTGTACGTTCATCCGTCGCTTGAGAGCAAACGCCGCTGCATCCAGCAGATCAGCTTCCTAAAGATCGGTGCTTAGTTTGTCTTTTTGCGCCCACCGGCACATGTAGCCGGTGGGTTTTTGTCTGCCGATTTGTCGTCAAAAATCTGGTCAGTCAACCGCCGAAGCCCCTGTGATTGCAGGCGCTTCGGCGGTTCTTTTCGTAAAGTGGGACACTTTACGCGAATTTTTTCTAAAAACTTGTTTACCTTTATCTCTGCTGCCTTTTCATAACCAGTCAGCGCAGACAGCTTGCTCTGGTACAACACATCCAAGTTGTTTGGGGGAAATAAATTTCCACGCTGCTTCTATATTTACTATTTGATACGAGGCTGCAAAAGTGACAATCTGGGAGGGAATATTTTTCATACCTTGCTGACAGCTAGAATAATATAGCTGTTAGCAGCTTCAATTCTCTTGTTCATGCTGATTATAATTATGATGTTGTTATAGTTTTTTTAACTCTCAGTTAGGTTGACAGACAGAACATGAACAAAAACAAAAATGAATTACAACTGCAAATCGGGGAAAATGTTCGTCAATGCAGAGATTCCAAAGGGCTTACTCAGGAAGAATTGGCGGAGATATGCAATTTCAGCGCAGCTTATTGTTCGCAGATCGAAACCGGTCAGCGCATGATGTCCATCGAAACACTGGTTCAGGTGGCAGAAGGTCTGCAAACCAGTGCCGATATCCTGATTTACGGCAACACAAAAGACGGGCGAATTTTACACATTGTAAAAATGCTGGAGAGTATGCCGAATGACGACCTAGAATTTATCGAGAACAACATTCTTTTAGTGTGTAACTGGCTCAACCAAAAATCAAAATAACAACTTGGAGGTATTGGATTGTTCTTATCGGAGGTGGAAACAGGATGCAGCAAAATGATCCGTTACACCAGTTGTATGTTGAGCACTACAGTTACCTTTACCGCTTCGCGCGAAGCTTTGTCAATCCGGATCTGGCAGAAGATCTCGTACAGGAAACATTTTTAATCGCACAAAAACGGCTGGACCGGGTAACAAGCAGCGAAAACCCAACAGGATGGCTGATTAACACCTTGAAGAACGTGATCGGCAATACATATCAGAAGCGGCAATTCATATATACGGAACTGAGTCCTGACGCCATAGCCGATGAAGCGGGCGAGTATGTGCATTCCATCAACGATATGTACGCGGGGCTGATCGACGATGAGGCTCTGTCTCTGCTGATTTGGATATACTGTGAAGACACAAGCTATCAGGAAGCTGCAAACCGTCTTGGGATCTCATTGGATTCCTGTAAAAAGCGGATTCAGCGGGCAAAACAGGCATTAAAAAAAGCTATCGAAAAAAATAAATTGCTCTAGTGTGTCACTTTTGGACGATATATTCAAATAGCTTTTATGAAGGGAGGGGCCAAGGAATGCAAAATGATAGCGGAGCCAGTCTCGCCGAAACAATATATCGAAAAATGTCCGACGAAGAACTGCAAAATACTCTCCGCTGCGAAACATTTTCGGATGGTGCGCTTGATGTCAAACAAATAGAGATGATCCTTGCGGAAATGGAGCGTCGCGGAATCAACGATCCATCTCGTTCTTCGGAAGAAGCGTGGAATGAATTTGAGCAGGAGTATTCCGGGAAGATATCCGACTATGCCGATTGTGCCCCTGATGCGAAGGCTTGTGCTGCAATAAGCGGGAAGCCCATGCACACACATCGGCGTCAGCCGGTGCGGAAACTCACCATTCTCGCGGCAACACTGGTATTTCTCATTGCTTCGCTGCTGACGGTACAGGCAAGCGGCGTCGATGTTTTTGGTGCGATAGTCAGATGGACGGAAGAACTGTTTAGCTTTGGAAGAACCGAAGAAACCCGCAGCCTTGTCGTCGATGGGAAATGGCCGGAGATTGACCTGAACAAAAATCAACAGTTTACGTCGCTGCAAGAGGCTCTTGATTTTTATGGCGTAACGGAGGTTGTTGCTCCACGCTGGATTCCTGACGGATTTACCCCTCGAATTGTTGCTGTCAAGCCAAACGGAACTTGGTTGGAATTTCTTGCTGGCTATACAAATAAATCCGGCCAACTCCTTGCTGTGAGTTACAACAGTTATCAGTCAACTCCGCTTATGTATTACGAAAAATCCGGCTCCCTATTGGAAACATTTTCAACAAGCGGTATCATGTACAGCGTATTTGAAAACGTTGACAATCGTACTGCTGCATGGATTACACCTCACTTTGAATGCTGTATCAGCGTACCAACAGATGCCATGGATATTGACATGCTAAAAGAAATTCTATTGTCAATGCAGTAAATACGAAACACAAATAAGGGGATTGTATTATGAAGATAAAAAAAGCAATGCGTATTCTGGCCGTGCTTGTCATTTTTTCCATCTTGCTGGCAACTACGATATTTGCTGCTCCCGCAAGGGCCAGTGCATATCTTTCCGCATATTACGCAACCATAACAAAGACGTCAACCGGAGATCTGAGCATCCATTTTCAAGTGATTGCTCCAGCCATAATGGATCAGCTTGGTGTTAGCAGGATCTCGGTGCAAAGATATACTGGATCTTACTGGCGGACAGAATACAATTTTACATACCCAGAAACACCGGAACTGCAAAGCAAAGATGCTGGAATTTATTCTGAAACAGTACTGTATACGCCGCAATATCCTGATAGCCGCTACCGTGCAGTCGTCACGTTCTATGCGTCAAATTCCAGCGGTTCTGATACGGGAGTTTATACCGCAGATTAAGCCCACCTACAAAAAATGACGCCGTCCCATCATATCGGATGGGGCGGCGTTTTTGCGAAGTGCAGCAGACTGAATTGTATTTCAATCTGTATAAACTGTCACTTTTCTACAAGCTCGTTAAATACATCTTACAGAGGAGGGACGTGGAACGTTGAAAAGCACCTATGATAAGACTGGACTGTGCCCGCAGTTTTTCTGCACAGTTTTTGCAGGAAATTTGCTTGGTGTGTGTACTTGTTTTTTCGCAAGTGCCTGTGCTATTCTTAAAATGGAAAAAACAGATGCTCTGAATGGACCGATTCAGAGTCATCTGTTTTTGCTTTCTTGCGTTCCGCATCCATTGAAATTTTGAGTTTGAAGGAGTGCTGTTCATGGGGAAAGATGTGAATCAATATGTCTTATCGCTTTTGGAGACCTATCCGGAAACATCGAAAAGGATCGAACTCATGCGCTATGAGTTATATTCCTCAATGGTCGTTTCGCCGCAGGAAATGATAGAGGTCATGTCCTTTTCCAAGAAGGATGCTGAGGCGAACGCAAAATACCCGCATACCGTGCCGGAAATTGCGTTGTGTTACAAAGAGATCGCCCAGCGCCTCAATCATGAGGTCGCAGAGAGTGTCATGGAAACATATGTCTCCATGATCCGGGAGCGTGATCGGCTGCATCACCGCATAAGCCTTTTAGCACCACGGCAGGCGGAGATCATACAGGAATATTACATCCACCGGAATAGCTGGGGTGATATCGCAAAAAACATGGGCATTTCGCTTCGGACGGCTTATTCCACACGGCAGCAAGCGGTCGATGCGCTTGTACAGATGTATACGTTCACCGGAGCTGTTTTTGACGGCCCGGAAGAATAAAGCTCCCGCATGTATATCGCAGGATTTGAGAACCAGAAAAGAGAAACATCTTTTAAAATAAAGTGGCGGTCTGCGCCCGTTTGCCATTGCATACCCCGCAGAGTTGTCGTACAATAACTATACGAGTCAGCTTCTGCACCTTGAAAAGTTCATATTTTACTTCGTATGAGGAGGATTCCACTATGGAAAAGAGAGAAAATGAAACCTTGACTGTACGAGATATCAAGCAGATCCTGAACATCAGCATCAACGCTGCGTACAATCTGATCCACAGCAAGTCATTTCCAGTCATTCGCATCGGCAATTCTTTTCGCGTTCCAAAGGAACCGTTTTATGAGTGGATGAAGTCCTCGCATACGATTATGAATTAACGTCAAATCTCCAAATATTACAAAGAAATTGGAGGTTGATAGCATGGCACGTCGTTCAAACGGAGAAGGCAGCTTCTATCAGCAAAAGGATAAATCATGGGTCTATCAGGTTACATACGGCCGAAAAGAGGATGGCAGTCCATACCGCAAAGCGTTCAAGGGCCGTACCAAGACGATCTGCAAAGAGCGCCGCGCACAATGGGAAGAAGAACAGGCACGCATCAAGGCGGAGGAGGAAGCACAGGCGGCGGAATCCGCCCGTCTCGAAGAACTCCGGGCCAAGCTCGGCCACCCCATCGAGGCGGAGATACTGTTCTCAGAAGCCTTCCTTAAATGGCTTGAGCTTTACAAATCGCCGCCTGCCAGAAAGCCGTCTACCTATGCAAGCTATCTGGATACCTATCGGATTCATTTCGCGGATGCCTTTGGAAACCTGCCGCTCTATCAGATCACGCAGGACGTTGTGCAGGACTACTATCAGCGGAAGCAAAAAAACGGCAGCCGTGCGGATGGGCGTAAAGGCGGGCTATCTGCAAAGACCATTCAGAATCAACACATGTTGCTCAAGGATTTTTTCGCATACGCCATGCGGAAGTACCGGCTGCCCTGCAATCCAACGATTGACACTGCAAGGCCGACGGTCATAACACCGGAAATGCGCGTCCTGAGTCCATCGGAAATGCAGGTCTTCATTGAGGAGGTCATGCGGGAAACGCAGCGCGTCGCGATTCTGACGACCCTGTTCGTCGGATTCCGCGTCGGCGAGGTGCTGGCGCTGAAAATTTCCGATCTGGATTTGGAGAAGCAAACGCTTTCGGTCACGAAAAATCTGATCCGTGTTCCAACAGCAGCCGTTTCTCCAGAGAATCCAAACATTGAGATTCTGAATTACGATCCGAAGAAGAAAACACACCTTATCGTCCAGAACACGCCGAAGACAAGCACGTCGAACCGCGAGATCGCGATCTCTGACGGTCTGTGCGAGCTCCTGATCCGGCATCTGTTCACGCTGGCAAATTCCACATGGCCGAACCCGGACGGGCTGCTGTTCCCGTCCAAGGCCGGGACGCACCTCGATCCCAAGAGCTTTGAGATCCGGCTGGCCGCAGTTTCCAAACGCTGCGAGATCCGCAAGGTCAATCCCCACGCGCTGCGGCACACGCTGGCAACGCGGTTGGTGGAAGACAAGGTACCGCTCAATATCGTGCAGGGGATTCTGGGGCATTCGTCGATTGAAACAACGCGCAAATATCTTCACAAAAACGAAGATATCGAGCGCGAGGCCATCGGCATGATGAGCAATTATCTTAACATGGGTCAGATGGATGCAGCGCCGAGATTAAACGGCGCTGCCCCTCGCGCCAAGTTTGCAGATATTGTTTTGCCGACCTTTCCGCAGCGCCGAAACCACACGGCATAAAACGAAAAAACGCGCTATTGCATACTTTATTGCAAATAGCGCGTAAAGCTGTCAAGCGGCAGCATTCCAATCAGAACTTCTGAGGCGCTTTAATATGGAAACTATGTCCAGCGAATCGGAACAAAGACTCCACGGGGAGCATGAATTGCAAATGAGCAAAACGGAGAAATCCGAACAAAATGATAGAGAAATCGCCGCATTTCTCACGAAATACGGCGATTTATGGTTGCGGGAGAGGGATTTGAACCCCCGACCTCCGGGTTATGAGCCCGACGAGCTACCGAACTGCTCTATCCCGCGATGTTGACTTTTTGCTCCTGAAAGCTGGACGCTAACTCTAAGGGTTATGAGCCCGACGAGCTACCGAACTGCTCTATCCCGCGATATAGTGCTTTCTAAAGAGCTTTATTATAATAGCACAGGCAGTCGGTGCTGTCAAGGGGGTATCCGCGGATTTTTTGCGTACAAAATCCGCGGATACCCGACAATTTACCAGATGCACAGCAGGGAAAGCGTGACGGCGCCGAAGATCATCCAGACGCGCATGGACTTTTTGCCCGTCAGGTGGGTATAAAGCGCACAGGCGCTGCCGAACAGGAGAACGCACACGAGCCAGGTGCTTTGCAGGCGCTTGGGCGTGAAGCCGAAGCAGTCGATATAGAGCACGAGCTTGGACAGGGCGACGACGGCGAAGAGCATACTCTCGATCAGAAGCGCCGCCGTCATCCAGCGCACGGGACGGCTTTCCCGCCGGGCGGTGCGCGAGACGAGCCAGAAGAGGGTAAAATTGATCGCCATGACGCGGCAGAGCTCGAAGAAGCCCTGACGGGCGTACTCCGCGACCGTGAAGCTCTCCGGGAGCGTCCGCGTGAACGCGCCGAACAGATAACGGCCCTGCACGAAGAAAAACGCGAGATAGAGCGCGCTGAACACGCCCAGCGCTGCGAGCCAGACGGCCTCCGGCACGACGCGCAGCTTTGGCAGAGCGGTTTCTGCGGACGCGCCGTGTTTCCGCATCGTCTCGGGCGTTTCGCGGCCAAGGCCCGCGAGCAGGCCGAAGACATAGGCCCCGACGGGAAGGCTGAGGAGAAAGCGATAGAACCACACTTGATCGAGATCGAGTGTCAGCGCGTCGCGCAGGCCCTCCAAAAGGCTGCTGAACGTGTCGTCTGCCGCGGACAGCTGCGTCATGGCCATGACGAGCAGCACCAGCACGACGAATGCGGCCAGCACGGCGGCTGCGACGGCTCCGGCGTTGACCTTCCGCTCTTTTTTGGGCTTCAGCGCGAACAGCACGCAGCGGATGCGCAGGAAGAAATTTTTGAATGGGATGATCACAAACGCATACAGCGCGTCGAGCGGCAGCAGATGGCCGCTTTCGCCGCCGGTCAGCCGCCCGGAACGGCTCATGAGCCAATAGACGGCGAAGATATGCAGGATGAACAGCAGCAGTTTTTCCGAAAGGATATATTCATGGTTGACAAGCTCGGGATAGCGCGAATCGTACTGGTACGGGTGCAGCCCGCGCCAGGCGATGCAGCCGGTCACAAGCAGCACGCAGCCAAGCCAGACCCAGCTTTCCCAGGAACGCTTCTGCTCCCGGAACAGATACTCCGCCGCCGCGATAAATCCGGCGGTGAACAGCGGCAGTGCCCACCATTGATAGCCCAGATAGACATATGCCAGCACATACAGTCCGAACGCCAGCAGCTGCTCTCTCCGGTTTGCGGAAAACGGCGGCTTTTTCGGCATGAGCGCGTCCTGCGCCCAATCGGATGCTTCCGGCGGGCGGGGGAATTCGTTGATTTTATGGTCTTCCATCGGGAACCTCCTGTTGATTGTCCACAAATTCCAGCAGGTCGCCCGGCTGGCAGCGGAGTTCATGGCACAGGGCCATGAGCGTGGAAAAGCGGATGGCCTTGGCTTTGTTGTTTTTGAGAATGGACAGATTCGCGGGCGTGATGCCGACGCGCTCGGCCAGCTCTCCGGCGGAAATTTTGCGCTTCGCCATCATCACGTCCAGATTTACGAGAATTTCCATGCCGCGCCCTCCTAGATCGTGAGGTCAAGCTCGGCCTTCATGTCGATGGCCTGCTGGAAAATATTCTTGACGATGCGCACGAGCAGCGCCATGAAGCCCGCCGCGATAGCGACCGCGATGAACGGCAGATAATACAGGCAGCTGACGAGGCACACAGCTCCCGCCCCGACGCAGCACCAGCTGACCTGCCGCAGGAGCTTTACATTCCGCAGGTCGAAGACGAGCTGCAGGCGGATATTGTCCAGCAGCTTCCAGAGCCTTACGAGCAGCACCCAGCCGAAGCCGCTGCAAAGATAGATCGTAACCATCATCAGAACACCGGACTGCCAAGGCATGAAGCGCAGCCCGATAAACCACCGGACTGCCCAATAGCATCCGATATCGAGCGCTGCCAGCAGAATCATGAACAGCACCACGCACCCGCGCGAGAGCGCGATGGAGCGATCCTTTGACCAGTTCATATGAAGCACACTCCCTTCCCGTGCCTATAGGCTACCACAGGAGAAATCGATTGTCAATGAAAATTTATCGAAAAACAATAAATATTTCTTAAGAAACAGGAGGCAGGATCAAAAAGCCGCCGCGCTCCGGATGGGGCGCGGCGGCGTGTGGGTTTGCTGGATTATTTTGCGAAGACCTTTTTCAGTCTTGCGAAGCGGGGCAGGCCGTTTTCCTTTTCGAGCTTCGTCTCGCCCTGGATCAGCGGCATGGCGTACTTGATGAAGTCTTCCGTCACGTTGTTGCCCTCCGGCGTGATCCACTCGGCCGGGAACTTCTTCTCGAAGTTGGCAACGTCGGACAGGTCGAACAGCTTGGCCTTGCAGGTGTAGCCGTTCGTGCGGTCGCACTCGAAGCCGACCATCTTGTCGGTCTGACCGGCGACCATCTGCTCGACAGCAGTCTTGCCGGACATGAACGCTTCTTCAATGTCGGTGCCGGAAGCGCAGTGCGCCGCGCAGCGCTGCAGCAGGCTCAGCTCGATGCCGCGGACCTTCGCGCCGGTGCGCTCTTTCATGATGCCGGCCAGCGTCGCAGCCAGACCGCCCAGCTGGGCATGGCCGAAGCCGTCGGTCGCGGCGGTCTTCGCCTCGGAGACGAAGCGGCCGTCGGCATAGTGCACGCCCTCGGAGACGGCGACGATGCAGTTCTTCTTTTCCTCGTAGCGCTTGGAGACGTCGGCGACGAACTTGTCCATGTCGAAGTCGACCTCGGGCAGGTAGATGAAGTCGCAGCAGGGCTCTGCCTCGTTGGCGAGCGCGGCAGCGGCGGTCAGCCAGCCTGCGTGACGGCCCATGCACTCGATGATGGTGATCATGCCGGTGTCATAGACGTGCGCGTCGCGGGAGACTTCCATGATGGACGTGGCGATATACTTGGCGGCGGAAGCGTAGCCGGGGCAGTGGTCGGTGCCGAACAGGTCATTGTCGATGGTCTTGGGGATGCCCATGACGCGGCACTCGTAGCCAACCTTCTTCATATACTTGGAGATCTTGTTGCAGGTGTCCATGGAGTCGTTTCCGCCGTTGTAGCAGAAATAGCGGACATCGTACTTCTTGAAGATCTCAAGAATGCGCTTGTAATCGGTGTCGTCCTCGTCCGGGTCCTTGATCTTATAGCGGCAGGAGCCGAGCGCGGAGGACGGGGTGTAGGGAAGACGGTCAAGCTCGGCACGGTCTTCCTCGTCCATGCACAGCAGCTCGTCGTTCAGAACGCCCTTGATGCCGTGGTACGCGCCGTAGACCTTTGTGATGCAGTCTGCGTCGAGCGCAGTGCGGATGCAGCCGTAGGCGCTGGAGTTGATGACAGAGGACGGTCCGCCGGACTGGCCGATGATCAGAGCGCCCTTCAAAGCTTCAGACATAATAATTACCTCCATATACGTATTAGAGTATGTTGAACAAAACAAAATATATCACATCACGCGGAAATTGTAAATTCGTCTATTGCAAAAATAACTGAAATTTGCTAGAATTCTTCGTGGAATATGAATAAACTAAGGAGATGTCATTATGCCTCTGGTTACTTCTACCGAAATGTTCAAGAAAGCTTATGACGGCGGCTACGCCATCGGTGCTTTCAACGTCAACAACATGGAAATCGTTCAGGGCATCACTGAGGCCTGCCAGGAAGAGCACGCTCCCGTTATCCTCCAGGTTTCCAAGGGTGCCCGCGCCTACGCGAACCACAACTATCTGGTCAAGCTGGTCGAGGCTGCCGTAATTTGCTGCCCCGATATCCCCATCGTTCTGCATCTGGACCACGGCCCCGACTTCGAAACCTGCAAGGCCTGCATCGACGGCGGCTTCACCTCCGTTATGATCGACGCCTCCTCCAAGCCGTTCGCAGAGAACATCGAGATCACCAAGAAGGTCGTTGAGTACGCGCATGACCACGGCGTCGTCGTCGAGGCGGAACTCGGCACGCTGGCCGGCATCGAGGACGAAGTGAAGGTCGCCGCACACGAGGCTTCCTACACCCGTCCGGAAGAGGTCGAGGAGTTCGTCTCCAAGACCGGCTGCGACTCTCTGGCCATCGCCATCGGCACCAGCCACGGCGCATACAAGTTCAAGCCCGAGCAGTGCACCCGCAACGAGCAGGGCATCCTCGTCCCGCCTCCCCTCCGCTTCGACGTTCTGAAGGAAGTCTCCAAGCGTCTGCCCGGCTTCCCGATCGTGCTGCACGGCTCGTCCTCCGTCCCGCAGGACTATGTCAAGATGATCAACGACAACGGCGGCAAGATGCCCAACGCCATCGGCGTTCCCGAGGATCAGCTGCGTGAGGCTGCAAAGCTCTCCGTCTGCAAGATCAACATCGACTCCGACCTGCGTCTGGCCATGACTGGCACCATCCGTCAGTTCTTCAACGAGCATCCCGACAAGTTCGACCCGCGCGAGTATCTCAAGCCCGCACGCGCCAACATCAAGGAGCTCGTCCGCCACAAGCTCGTCGACGTCCTCGGCTGCGCCGGCAAGGCGTAATTTCTTCAATAAAAAGCTCCTCTGCTGCAATGGTCGGGGGTCATAAGAAAGTAATATCGTATTTTCTCAGGAACGGCGTGGCTTTGGTCACGCCGTTTCTTGTTTCAGCAGTTCTTCCACGGGGATAAAGCCCACAAGGTCATAGGAAATGCGGATGCCCTGATGCCGCTTGCCGCTGGACTTGTCCGGGGCTTCAATGTAGATCGCCTTGACAAGCTCCCGCAGCGCATACGGGGTATGATCCATTCGCTTCCTCCTTAAAAATAAAACAGTTCTTCAAATTACTTGTTCAGCGCAATGCGGAGGATCAATGCCAGCTTTGCGGTGAGGTTGAATTACCCTGTTTCAACGCACAAATCATAGAATCGATACCTAATAGTGTCGTATAGCTACTGTTGGTTTTTCTGAAAGCAGGCGTGTAATAAACATTGTTTTCAGCATCAAAACAGAATTTTTCAGCAGTTAGTTCTTTCATCTCACGCGCCAATAGATTACGTCCATAGAAACGGCGGAGGAAGTCGATCCCCGCACACATGGCAGCGACAGGTTTCTTTTCGCTAATAAAATGTGTGACGCACGTTTTTATCACATTGGAGTCTCTATAGTTGTTCAATAAACCAATTCCACCGGGTATGATCAATGCATCGTATTCTGCAAAATCAACCTCATGAATATCTTTAATGCGTCCCCTACCGATGCGGGCTGCTTCTATAAGGATATTCCGCTTTTCTGCCATCTCTTCTGTCAAGTGGTTAACAGACTGAATGGAAACATCTTCTGCGACAGGAGTGTAATCACACCCATATTTATCAAGCGCTACATACGTCAGAATTACTTCTTCTATACATGAACCATCACCGAGGCCACAGCCTGCTAATAGAACTAAATACTTCATTTGTTTTCACCTCCACAACTCACGGTTTGCCAACGACTTCTCACTGATAAGGTTAATTTCTCTGATGCAGTACATATTTGCAGACAATTCTTCCTTGGAGATGTCCCTCCACCCATTCTTGAAGCCATGCTTATGAGATATATTTCGCCCATTCGCCTCGGTCGAAAAGATACTCGTAAGCTAACGCAGAAATCTTCTGCCAGCTTCACCTATAGAGTAGCATAATTCTTGTGATTTGAACATTCTTTTTAAAGCGGATTTTCCGATCCGCTTTGTTGTCATGCCCTAATGTCGCAAAAAACAGCACACAGCTTGCTTTCGCTTTGCTGTGTGCTGTCTTTGTGAGCTTCCTTCCTTGCTAACTAAGTGACATTGGCTGCAAAGCAGGGGAGTTTTTTCTATGATTTTTTCCGGAAGTCCTCTGCCCGCAGCACCTCAAACATCCGCACAGCCGCGCTTTCCTCGCCGCCCGCAGCCAGCCACCCGGCCTGAAACGCCGCCCGCACCAGCGAAAACAGCGCGTCCTCCGCTTCGTCATATTCTGTTTGCTCCAAAAACCGCCCGAAGGCTGCTTCGTAGTCGTTGCTGTGCATATGGCACACCTCTCATGTATATAATACAATTTGATATCTTATTGTAATATATATCGAATCTACTTGTCAATCTATAATTTAATACAGATTGAGAGGTACTGTGCAATGAAGAACGATCCTTTAATTATCAAGAAGCGCGGAGACGATGGAAACCGTATCATTACAGTTCGCATCCGCGAGGATACGCTGGCGGAACTTGACCGGCTTGCCGCGGAAAGCAACCGCTCCAGAAACGAGCTGATCAACCTCATTCTGGCGCATGCCGTGAAAAATATTGAGATTGAATAACGCGCTTGCTGCGGCATACAGAACCATCCAAAATTTACGCTGAAAACGAACAAAAATCGACCGTACCCAAGCCTCCCCCCTGCCATGCACCGCGTGGTAAGCGTTGGCGTTACCGCCGTCTGCGCCGGTACAGAACTGTCAGGCGGGAGAGGGTCAGGTCGTACAGGAAAAACAGCGCCAGGCCCAGCGCGCACGTCGCCCAGAGGAGGGCGGGAGCCGTCCCGGCAAGCTCCTGCGTGACGGCATCGAGGCGCAGGACGAACAGCAGAAACAGATAATCCACGCCCACGGCGAAAACAGCCAGCAGCAGCTTTGTGCTCAGGCGCAGCGCGCGGCTGTGGATGGCGTCAAGCTTCGGCTTGACGAGCGGATAGTAGCCAAGAAAGACGAACAGCATGGACGCCTCCTTGTCCGGGCCGAGCAGCGTACCCAGAATGGCGATGGCCGCGTAGCAGCTCCACGCGACCTGCTTCCGGCAGCGCTCCCGCACCGGCAGCAGCACAGCCGAGGCCAGGATCGGACAGGCGTACAGTGCCAGCGGGACAACGCCGCCCAGACACAGCAGCACGACGCCCAGCGCCGTGAACATTCCGCCCAGCGCAAGCTCCTTTGCAGTGGTGTTCATAGACAATCCTCTTTTGCAGATCGAGATAGCGTCAGTATATCAGAAAAGCCTGCTGAAGAAAAGCGGCAGCATCGCCTGTCTGCATGAAAGGATATGCAGAAAATACTTGACGAAACAAGTTAAATATGTTAAACTGACGTTTGGTTAGAGAAGACTAACCAAATCGGGCAATCGGGAGGGCTGCGGTATGGCGGATGCACAGAAACCCCTGACGCCGTCTGCGATCAAATATCTGCTGACGCTGCTGGAGCTCTGCCAGAAGGACGCAGGCGCGCGGTGCATGGACATCGCGGAGCAGCTGCGCGTGACGAAGCCGAGCGTGCACTCGATGATCGAAAATCTGTGCGCGGCGGGACTTGCGGAAAAGAAGAAATACGGCACGGTGTTCTTGACGCCGGAGGGCCGGATGCAGGCGGAGCGCTATGCGGTCTGCTGTTCGCTCCTGCGCGGAAGGATGCAGCAGACGCTGGGACTGAACGAAGAGGACGCGCGCAGCGCGGCCTGCGCGGTGCTTGCGCAGCTGCCGGACGCTGTGCCGCAGATGATGGAGCGGCTGAGCCGCGGTTACTGAAAAGGAGGCGTCCGAATGGAGCTTCTCACATCCGTACTGGTCGCCGGAGGGGTCTGCGCCTGCATCGGCGCAGTCAAGGCCGTCTGCCGGAGGCTGACAAAAAGATGACCGGAGCCGTCAGGCTCCACAAGAAAAAATCCGCCGTGAGGCGGATTTTTTCAACATATCTCCAATTTTCACAGCCGGTTCGGCGGCCTCAGCCCTGCAGATAAATGCTGTCCAGCAGGTGAGTGCCCGAGGCGGTGCGGAACACGCGCCGGCGGAAATTCTCGATGGCGGAGCGTGAATGGCCCTGCTCGTCCGCGTTGACGAGATAGTCTGCCTCCAGCAGGATCTGGTGGTCGATGCCGCCGATGTCCGTATAGGTATGGTGGTGCGCGGCCAGCCACGAAATGCGGTCCACGTCAGGACGCGCAGCGGGCAGCTCTGTGAAAAACGCCTCTACCAGCGCCGGGCTTTCCAGCTCCTGATGCTTGCCGTCGGTGTCGCCGTATTTCTCCCGGCACAGCGGGCAGGCGATGTCGTGGATCACCGCGGCAAGCTCCAGCTCCTCCTGCGTGTGTCTGTCCAGCCCCTCCAGCTCTCCGATGGTCTTTGCCATGGCCCAGACCTTGAGAAAATGGTTGACGTCATGGCGGTTGCCCTTGTAGAATTCGATCATTTTTTGAATTGCGGTTGAAACGATCATGTGATTCCCTCCGTTCTTAAAGTGCGGTTCCCGTTTTCGGTACAAACAGGCCGCGCATATCGGCGTGCTCCAATTCCAGCAGCTTGACCTTCCGCGCGATGCCGCCGCCATAGCCGGTGAGACTGCCGCTTGTGCCCACGACGCGGTGGCACGGGATCATGAGCGAGATCGGGTTGTGCCCGACCGCGCCGCCGACCGCCTGCGCAGACATCTTCTCTGCGCCCAGCCGCTTCGCGGCCTCGGCGGCGATCTGGCCGTAGGTCATGGTTTTTCCATACGGGATCGTCAGCATGATCTCGCAGATCAGCCTGCGGAACGGCGTGGAGTCATAGCGCAGCGGAGGAAGGAAGTCCGGCTCACGTCCGGAGAAGTACACATCCAGCCAGCGCTTCGCGTCCGCGAACAGCGGGTGTTCTTTTTTTTCGGTCTGCTCCGGCAGAATATTGCCGAAATACCGCTGTCCATTGAACCACAGACCGATGATCGCCTCCCCGTCGCAGGTCAGCGTGATGGGGCCGAGCGGGGACGCGTATTCTGTCGTATAAACCATATTGTACACTTCTATTTGCTTTTTTGCTTGTAATCCTTCATTTCCGGGATAGCCCCGCCTGACACGGCCCAGAGATACAGACTGGCCACGCTGCAGTACGGGCAGAACCGCCGGCGGTATTTTTCAAACAAGTCGCGGTCGATCTCCCGGTGGTGGTACACCATGCGCAGCCCGCGCCGGATGGCAAGATCGTCATAGCTGAAAATATCAGGGCGCTGCAGGCAGAACAGCAAAATCATTTCCGCCGTCCAGACGCCGATGCCCTTCAGACTGCGCAATGCCCGGATAGCAGCTTCATCACTCATATGCGCCACGGCGTCCAGATCGAATGCACCCGTATGGACCCGTTCGGCAAAGTCCGTGATATACGCTGCCTTGCGGAACGTCATGCCAAGCGCCTGCAGGCTCGGAACGCCTGCGGCCAGAATGGCTTCAGCATTGACCGTGCCCAGCGCGTCCTGCATTCGCTGCCAGATCGTCGCCTGCGCCTTCGTTGAGATCTGCTGGCCGATGATGTGGTGCACGACGGACGAAAACAGGTCCGGGTCCACCGTGCGGTCGATATGCCCGATGCGGTCGATCACCTCACAGAGCCGCTTGTCCTTTTTGCGCAGATAGGAAAGCGCCTGTTCTCCGTATGCGAAATACATCCTGTTACCTCCCTGCGTTTTGCAATTTTATTATACAACAGCGAAGTGTGCAATGCCATCAGAAAATATGGCGAGGCAGCATTTGATGCGCGGAAGAAACTGGTTTGCATTTTCTGCTTATTTCTGTTATGCTTTATGTACCGCGCTGTGTACGCGGTATTTTTTACGTGAAGGGAAGGATGCGCTGTGGGCGGAAATACGCTGGATATGACAAAGGGAAGCGCGTGGAAGCTGATCGTACAGTTTGCCGTGCCGGTATTCCTCAGTCAGGTGTTCCAGCAGCTTTACAATACGGCGGACGCGCTGATCGTCGGCCGGTTTCTGGGAGATGAGGCGCTGGCGGCCGTCAGTGCGTCCGGCCCGCTGATCTTCCTGCTCATCAGCTTCTTTACCGGCCTGTCCATGGGTGCAGGCGTGACCATCTCCCGCTATTTTGGCGCGGGTGACTATGACCGCGTATCCAAGGCCATCCACACGGACGTGATGCTGGGCCTGATCAGCGGCGTGATTCTGACGGTGGTGGGCGTGTGGCTGACGCCGACGTTCCTGCGCTGGATGGGCACTGCACCGGAGGTCCTGCCGGATGCAATCGCGTATTTCCGGTATTACTTCATCGGCGTTCTGGCCGTCGTCATGTACAATATGTGCAAGAGCATCATGAACGCGCTCGGCGACAGCAAGCGGCCGCTCTATTATCTGATCATTTCGTCCCTTACCAATATCGTGCTCGATCTGCTGTTTATCGGCGCGTTCCATTGGGGCGTGTGGGCGGCGGCCGTCGCCACGACGATCTCGCAGGCCGTCAGCATGATCCTGTGCATGATCCATCTGATGAAGAAGGGTACGATCTATCAGGTCGAGCTGAAAAAGCTGCATATCGACCGCGAAATGCTCGGCCAGATCATCCGCTACGGCCTGCCGTCCGGCGTGCAGAACTCCGTGATCGGTTTTGCAAACGTCATTGTCCAGTCCAACATCAATTCCTTCGGCAAGGTCGCCATGGCGGCCTACGGCGCGTACTCCAAGCTGGAGGGCTTCGCGTTCCTGCCTGTCACCAGCTTCACCATGGCGCTGACGACTTTTGTCGGCCAGAACCTCGGTGCCGGGCTTCACGACCGGGCGAAAAAGGGCTCGCGCTTCGGCATCATCGCGTCTGTTGTGATCGCGGAGATCATCGGCGTGACGATGTATCTGCTTGCGCCGCAGCTTGTCGCGCTGTTCAGCCCCACGCCGGAGGTCGTCGAACTCGGCACGCGCCAGATGCGAACGACGGCGCTGTTCTTCTGCCTGCTGGCATACTCCCACGCGATTGCGTCGATCTGCCGCGGCGCAGGCAAGGCCTTCGTGCCGATGGTTATCATGCTGCTGTTCTGGTGCGTGGTGCGGATCGCATATATCACCATCGTCATGGGCATCGTCCACGAAATTCAGTATATCTACATGGCCTATCCCATCACGTGGTCGCTCAGCTCCATCGTCTATTTCCTCTATTACCACTTCTCCGACTGGGTCCACGGCTTTGAGAAAAAGCCTGCGAAATCATAAAAAACGCCATGCCCGGCAAATACCGGGCATGGCGTTTTTTATAGCAGACCGATTTGCTCATAGCAATGCGCCGTCAGGTCGATCCGGTAGCCTCCGCCGGGGCGCGGCTGCCAGTCGTAGCCGGACTTTTCCTCCTCCGGGAACAGCGCCTGCATGATCGTGAGCACCGTTCCGCCGTGTACGACGGCGAGGAGATCCTCGTCCTGCGCGCGCATACGGGAAAGCGCGGATAAAATACGAGCCTCCGCCTGCGCAAAGGATTCGCCGCCCGGCGGGACGTTCCGGAACCAGTCGCCCGCCAGCCATGCCTCGTACTCCGCCAAGCCCTTCAGCTCGTCGTAGGACTTTCCCTCGAATATGCCGAAGCTGATCTCACGCAGCTCCGGCCAGATCTCGTGCGGCGCCTCGCCGTAGATCAGGCGCAGCGTCTGCTCCGTGCGGAGCATTCCGCTCGTCAGGATGCGTTCGCCGCTGTACGGGGGATACAGGCCGCCTGCGGCGGCCTCCTGAACAGCTGCTTGTCCGGCCTCGCACAGAGGAAGATCGAGCGCCCCATAATACCACCGGCGGACATTTCCCTCCGTCAGTCCGTGGCGGATGAGCGTGAGCCGCCTCATCCCTTCAGCTCCAGCGGAAGCCCGCAGAAAATGCGTGTGACCGTGTCCGCCTGCGCGGCCAGCGCCGCGTTCATGCGCCCGACGGCCTCGCGCCATTCGCGCGTTTCCGCGTCCATCGGCACAACGCCGCAGGAAATGTCCTCGCAGATCAATATTTTCCCGCTGAGCGCAAGCCCGGCCAGCACGTCCGCAGGCTCCTTTCCCGCCCGGACGCAGGCAAGCGCGAAGCGCTCCAGATGCCGGAGGCAGCGGGCGGTCAGATCGAGCGCTTCGCCCTCGCAGGTGAAAATTTCCGCGTCCCGCAGGGCGTATTTTGTTTGCGCGTATGCTGTTTTTCCCTGATACGCGCCGCCGATGATCAGAACCATACCGTTCCTCCTTAAAAGACTGCCAGAATGAGAAGGGCGGACGCCTCGCCCAGCGTGATGGAAAGGCCTGCGACGTCGCCGGACATCCCGCCCAGATGCTTCTGGGCCAGACGGCAGGCAAGGATGGTCACAAGCCCCGCCCACGCGACGGCCAGCGCGCAGCTGGGCCGCGAAAACAGGAACACGAACACCGCCAGCATGACGGCAAGGTACATCCCGAGCAGAATGTTCCGCTGCCGTTTTGTCTTCCCGGCTGCAAATGTGCCGGAATACTGGCTGGTCTTCATGGGCGCGAACGATTCCACCGCAACGCCCGCCATGCAGCGCGTTACGACCGGAACGAGCAGCAGCGCCCGCCAGATATACGAGAAGTCACAGTCCGCCAGCGCCGCGAACGAAAACAGAAACAGCAAAATCGCGCACACGACTGCAAACGCGCCCACGCGCGAATCCTTGAGAATTTTCTGCCGCGTTTGAAGATCACGCCGCGATAAGATCGCGTCACAGCAGTCGAGGAACCCGTCCAGGTGGAAAAAGCCCGTCACGAGAAACGGAAGCGCCGTCAAGATCGCGGCGGCCAGAAATCCGGTAAACCGGAAATGGGCGAACAGGGCGGCGCACAGCGCCCAGAGTCCGCCCACGATCAGCCCTACCGGCGGCAGGCACACGATCTGCCACGGGCGCAGCGCATCGTCCCAGACCTTATACGGGCACGGGATCGCCAGATACGTCCCCCACGCCATCATGAGTGCCGTCAGGGGCTTTTTGAGCTTGGCTTTCATCCGGAAAAGCCTCCTTTGTACCAATATGCCTGCGCACAGCAAAGCTCTGCGGCGTTTTCGCACGCCGCCGCCAGCGCCCGGTCAAGCCGCGCCAGTCCCCGGCGGTAGCATTCCGTCCATTCGTCATACTGTCCGCCGTCAGCGTAAATATAATCGCTCACGAACACGCAGCAGCGCATCCGGCGGGAGAATTCCAGCAGCTCCGCCTCCAGACGCGCCGGGGCAGAGGCGTCCATCGTGCCGTCCGCGCGGAACATTTCGTTGGACAGCAGCGCCGTCACGCTGTCGAGTAGCACTGCGCCGTCCGGCTCCATCCGCGAAAGCGAGGAGAGAATGTCCGTTCCGCATTCGACGGTCTGAAAGCCCATCCCCGCGCGGTTGTCCAGATGGCGCTGAATGCGCAGCCGGTCCTCATCGTCGTGCGGGATCATGGTCGCAAGATAATAGCGCGGACCGCTCTGCGCGCAGACGATTTCCTGCGCAAGCGAGGATTTCCCGTTTTTTGCGCCGCCGGAAAGAAAATAGTTCATACCGTAAAGCTGTCCCTTTCACGTATTTCGGTCAGGTATCCGTCGTCGATGGCGGCCTCCGGGAATGTTGCCATCGTGTTCATCACCGCGCAGGCCGCCTCGACCACGCGGAAGGCCAGCGGGCACCCGCTGCCCTCGCCGAGGCGCATCCCGAGCTGCAGACAGGGCCTCAGGCCGAGCAGCCGGGCTGCGATCTCGTACCCGCGCTCATAGGACACGTGCGAGCCGATGAAATAGCCCGCTGCGGCCTCACACAGCCGGGCAGCGCAGAGCGCGGCGACGACGGAAATGAACCCGTCGACCACGACGGGCAGGCGCTCATGCGCCGCACCCAGAAATACGCCCGCCATTGCGCACAGATCGAACCCGCCGACCTTGTGCAAAACGTCAACAGGATCGTTCCCGTCTGGCGTGTTTATGGCCAGCGCCTGTTCGATCACCTGTTTTTTCTTCAAAAATGCCGCGTCGGTCAATCCGCCGCCGCGGCCCGTGACGGCCTCGACCGGCTCGCCGCTCAGGGCGCACAAAACGGCGGAGGACGTCGTTGTGTTGCCGATGCCCATTTCGCCCACGCCGAGAATTTGAATGCCGTCCCGTTTTGCCTGTGCGGCAAGCCCCATGCCGGTCAGAATGCCGCGCACGGCAGTCTGCCGCGCCATGGCCGGGCCTGCGGCGATGTTCGCCGTGCCCTTGCCGAGACTGCGGTTCAGAATTTCCGGGCAGGCATAGGGGAGCGCGATGCCCATGTCGGCGACGACCAGCTCGTCGCCGAAGTGCTTCGCCAGACACGACGCGCCGGTCAGACCGCGCGTCAGGTTGATGGCCTGCGCCCGCGTGACCGACTGCGGCGCGGACGAAACGCCCTCGCAGACTACGCCGTTGTCTGCCGCAAGCACGTAAATGCGGGTGTGGCTGACTTCGTTTTTGACCTGCCCGGTGATGCCCGCCAGCTGGACAGAAAGGTCCTCCAGCAGACCGAGGCTGCCGGGCGGCTTGGCAAGCGCGTCCTGCCGGGCCTTCGCCTCGCGCATGGGCACGTCATAAAGCGGGGTAATTTCGGAAAGCAGCGAAACAAGCTGCCGTTCAGTCTGTTCCATAGGGTTCACTCCAAAAGGTGCTTTTCCACGAGCCAGTCAAGGCTCGGCCTGTCCTGCGTCAGCTCCAGCGTACACGTCGCCTGCGGGGAAAGCGCTTCCAGCAGGGAAAGAAGCCCCGCAATATCCATCACGCCGTCAAAGAGCGCCGCGTGCAGGTCACGGCCGCCCTGATTGTTGTGCAGGTGCACGTGGGAAAGGTACGGCGCACAGGCGCGCAGCCAGTCCTCCGGGGGAAGCGCTGACGCGCACGTATTCGCGTGGCCGAGATCGAGGCAGATACGCAGGCGCGGGTCATGGACGGCCTCCATGATCGCCGTTAAAAGCTGCGGTTCCGGCTCCAGCACGTTTTCCAGACACACGGTCATATCGTCCGGAACATCGCAGAGCAGCTCCCGCCACACGGCGGCACTGCGCTCCACGAACCACTCCGGATAATAGACCAGCGGCAGAAAGCCTGCGTGCAGAACGATCTTCTGAATGCCCATTGTATGCGCCTTTTTGATTGCCTGCCGGTATCGCTTCTTCGTCACATCCAGCACAAGTGGGTCGATGGCCGCAGGCGTCAGCTCGTTGAACGGCCCGTGCAGCACGAACCGGCTTGATGCAGACAGGCAGCGTTCCACCGGAAGCTCCCACGGCTCCGGCGGAGCGCCGTCGAGCCGGGCGGCGGTGCAGAACTGCGCAAGCTCGATCCCAAGGCCAAACTCCCGCGCAGCCTCGCAGCAGTCTTCACCGATGGACGAGACGTACAGCAGATCCCGCCTCACGAGAGCTTCCCCTCCTGCAGCATGCACCACACGCGAAGCGCGGCGGCCTGCGTCTTGGCGTCGGGAATTTCGCCGTTCAGGACCTTTTCGACCAGCTCCCGCAGCGGCAGGCGGAACACGTTCAGAAATTCATCCTCGTCCAGCTCCCGTTCGCCGAAGCTCAGCCCGCGTGCCAGGAACATCTGGATGACCTCGGTCGAATACGCGCAGGTGGGGTAAAACGGGCCGAGCGGGATGAGCTCGCTTGCGACCGCGCCCGTTTCCTCGCGCAGCTCCCGCAGCGCGGCCTCCTGCGGGTCCTCGCCGATGTAGTCGAGCTTCCCGGCGGGGATCTCCGTCAGGACTTCGCCCATGGCATAGCGGAACTGCCGCTCGAGCAGCACGTCGCCGTTTTCCAGCAGCGGCAGGATGCACACCGCGCCGTGGTGGACGGTGTATTCCCGTGTGGAGGTTTTGCCGTTCGGCAGGCGGACGGTATCCTTGTAGATATGCAGCACGTCGCCGTCAAAGATCGGCTGGGACGTGAGCTTTGTTTCCTGTAAATTTTTAAATTCTTCCATTGCCTTTGTGCTTCCTGTTCGTTTTTTTCTTATCTTACCGTTTTGCGCCTGTAAAGTCAAATCAGACCTTGTGTATTTTTCTTCGCCCTGCGCATACTATGGACAGAGAGATCGTTGGCAAACGCTTTTGAGATGCTTTGTCCGCCGGATGATCCATACGCAGGTGCGCGTTTCGGTCAGACGCCGCGCTTCGCCGGAGCGGCAGAAGGCAGGCAGAACGGGGGTTCCGCGTCCCGCTGATCCGGGCGGAGCCCGAAAAGCAGCTGCCTGGTTTCTTCGCAGTCTCCTGTTCCGGCCGCACCGATTGACCGGAAGGGCTGTTTTTTCCGGCAAGAGCCGGGGAAGCGTCGACGCTTCCCCGGCTCTGTTTGTCTTCAGCGCTTCTGCGCCAGCGGTCTGGATTTCTGCTGCGCTTCGAGAAGCTCCACCAGAATGGTGTTCGAGAGCATGAAGCCCTTCGGCGTCAGGTGCCAGCGGCCGGAGGTAAACGCGGCGTATTCCCGCGCCTGCAGCCGGACAAGAATGTCCTCGATCGGCTCAAACGGCAGCAGGAACGAGCGGGTGTATTCGCTCTTTTCAATGCCGTCGACCGTCCGCAATCGGAGCATGAGGTATTCGCCCGCGCGTTCGCGCAGCGGGACAAGCTCAGATTCGGACAAAATCTGGCCCTTGTCCGTCACGCCCTTGATATAGCCCTCCAGATCGGGCTTGATGGTGAACCGCCGTCCGGCAAAGTCTGACGCCGCGCACGGGCCGAAGCCCAGATACTCGTCGCCGACCCAGTATTTCATGTTGTGGCGGCAGATGAAGCCGTCGTGCGCGAAATTGGAGATCTCGTACTGGTGATAGCCAAACTGCTCCAGCGTTTCGACGGCGTAAAAATACATATCCGCCTGCGCGTCGTCGTCCGGGAGGTTGGCGCAGTCCTTGTACGTCCAGAGCTTCGTGCCCGGCTCGACCTTCAGCCCGTAGCAGCTGATGTGGTCGGCCTTGAGGTCGATGACGTTGCGAAGCGTCTGCATCCACTGCTCGCGCGACTGGCTCGGCAGGCCGAACATGAGGTCGACCGAAACGTTGTCAAAGCCCGCGCGCCGCGAGAGCGACACGGCCTGCTGCGCCTGCCGGTAGGTATGCGGGCGGCCCAGCGCCTTGAGCTGCGCGTCGTCGTCCGACTGCACGCCGATGGAGATGCGGTTGAAGCCCGCGCGGCGCAGCCGCGTGAGCATGGGCAGCGTCACGGAGTCGGGGTTGGCCTCAAGCGAGACCTCCGCGTCGCGGCTGACGTCGAAGCGGCGGTCGATCTCGGCGAAAATCTTCGCAAGCCCGCCGGCGCCGAAGAACGACGGCGTGCCGCCGCCAAAATAGACGGTGTCGACCTCATAGCCCGCTGCACCCTGCGCCGCCTCGCGGATGTGCAGGATCACGGCGTCGAGATACCGGTCCATCAGATCCCGGCTGCGCGCGCCAGGGATGGAATAAAAGTCACAGTATTCGCATTTGCTCCGGCAGAACGGGATGTGGACGTAGATGCCGAGGCTTTTTTTCTTATTTTCAACGATCTGAATGAGCGCCACGGAAAAACCTCCTACGATTCGTCGTCGAGCTTGAGGACGGCCATAAACGCCTCGGACGGCACGGCGACCGTGCCGAACGTGCGCATACGCTTCTTGCCCTCCTTCTGCTTTTCGAGCAGTTTCTTTTTGCGCGTGATATCGCCGCCGTAGCACTTGGCAAGCACGTCCTTGCGCAGGGCCTTGATCGTCTCGCGGGCGATGATCTTGCCACCGACGGCAGCCTGCACGGGGATCTCAAACATCTGGCGCGGGATATTGTCCTTGAGCTTTTCGCAGATCTTTCTGGCTCTTGCGTAGGCGTTGTCGGCGAAGAGGATGAAGCTCAGCGCGTCGACGATCTCGCCGTTCAGGAGAATGTCGAGCTTGACGAGCTTCGACGGGCGGTAGCCCTCCAGCTCGTAGTCCAGCGAGCCGTAGCCGCGCGTGCGGCTCTTGAGCGCGTCGAAGAAGTCATAGATGATCTCGTTGAGCGGCATGGAATAGTGCAGCTCAACGCGCGTGGGGTCGAGGTACTGCATATCCTTGAATTCGCCGCGCCGGTTCTGGCACAGATCCATGATCGCGCCGACGTATTCGGGCGGGGCGATGAGGTTCGCCTTCGCATACGGCTCCTGCGCCTCGGCAATTTCGGCGGGGTCGGGATAGTTGAGCGGGGTATAGACGTCGAGCTGCGTGCCGTCGGTCTTGGTGATCTTATAGACGACGTTCGGGGCCGTCGTGATGAGGTCGAGGTTATATTCGCGCTCGAGACGCTCGAGAATGATCTCCATGTGCAGAAGGCCCAAAAAGCCGCACCGGAAGCCGAAGCCCAGCGCGATGGAGTTTTCCTGCGTGAAGCTCATGGACGCGTCGTTCAGCTTCAGCTTTTCCAACGCGTCGCGCAGATCGCCGTATTTCGAGCCGTCCGCCGGGTACACGCCTGAGAAGACCATCGGCTGCGCCTGATGGTAGCCCGGAAGCGCCTCGGCTGCCGGATTTTCCACGCCCGTGATGGTGTCGCCCACGCGGGTGTCGGAGACGGTCTTGATGGAGGCCGTGAGATATCCGACCTCGCCCGCGCCGAGACTTTCGGCCGGGATCATGCCCTTCGGGTGCAGATATCCGACCTCCACGACCTTGTAGACTGCGCCGGAGGCCATCATGCGGATATCCATGCCGGGATACACCGTGCCGTTCACGACGCGCAGATAGACGATCGCGCCGCGGTAGGAGTCATACTGGCTGTCGAAAATCAGGCACTGTAAAGGCGCTTCGCGGTCGCCCGTGGGCGCGGGGACATTCTTCACAATCATTTCCAGCACGGAATGAATGTTGATGCCGTTCTTGGCGGAAATTTCAGGCGCGTCCATGGCGGGGATGCCGATGACGTCCTCAATTTCCTTCTTGACCTCGGCGGGCCGCGCCGCCGGCAGGTCGATCTTGTTGACGACGGGCAGGACCTCCAAGCCGTTGTCAACGGCCAGATAGGTGTTCGCCAGCGTCTGGGCCTCGATGCCCTGCGACGCGTCGACGACCAGCACCGCGCCCTCGCAGGCGGACAGGCTGCGGGAGACTTCATAGTTGAAGTCGACGTGACCCGGCGTGTCGATGAGGTTCAGGACATATTTCTCGCCGTCGTCGGCGCGGTAGTCCAGACGCACGGCGCGGGCCTTGATGGTGATGCCGCGTTCGCGTTCAAGCTCCATGGAGTCGAGAATCTGGTCCTCCATCTCGCGCTTTTCAACGGAATGGCACTCCTCCAGCAGACGGTCGGCCAGCGTGGATTTACCGTGGTCAATGTGGGCGATGATCGAAAAATTGCGGATATGCGAAAGGTCGGTCATGTGCGGTTCCTCTCTTAGTAAGCGATATTTTCAGTCGCGACAGTCTCATATTTGGCGGAGCTGGAGAAATAGGCGTCGAGAATGGGAATGCAGACATTCGCCAGATTGCCGCCCTGTGAGCCGCGCTCGACATAGACGGAGATGGCGATCTCGGGATTGTCCGCCGGAGCGTAGAGCACGAACGAAGCGTGGTCAGAGCCGGAGAACGAGCCGGTGGAGGTCGTGCCCTGCCACTGCGCCGTGCCGGTCTTGCAGGCGATGGGGATGGGATAATCCCTGAGATACTGCTCCGCCGTGCCGATGGAGGCGGTCATGCGCATGCCCTGATCGAGCGCGTTCAGCGCCTTTTCCGAGATCTCCAGCGTGCTTGCCACGACGGGCTTGGACTCCTCGATCAGATCCTGATAGTCCCACGAGACGACGCGGGACAGGAGCGTCGCTTCATAGCGCGTGCCCTTGTTTGCCAGCGCCGAGGCGTAGCAGGCCAGCTGCAGGGGTGTAAATTTGTTCAGGCTCTGGCCGATGACGGCCTGCAGAACGTCCGCGCCGAACCAGCCTGCGTCCTCGCCTGCGTACTGCTTGTTCTTTTCCTCTGCGTTCGCGCGTGCGCCGGTGTCCTCCGGCAGCTCGATGCCCGTCGGCTCGCCGAGGCCGAGGGCCTTGGCAACGATATCAAACGGGTTGTTTCCCGTTTCCTTTTTATAGCTGTCGTAGGTCAGACGGCCGACTTCATAGAAATAATAGTTGCAGGAGTAGGCGATGGCCTCCATCAGATTGATCTTGCCGTGCGTGCGCGGGTTGGCAAGCGACCAGATGTGGCACTTGGGCTGGAAGGATTCATAGAAGGTGTAAAGACCCTTGTCCTCGATGATATAGCCGGGGTCGAAGCCGCCCATATCGACGGCGGCGATGGCCGTGACCATCTTATAGACCGAGCCGGGCGGGTAGGCTGCGAGCGCGCGGTTGAACATCGGCGCAGTCTCGTCTTCGTTCAGCGCGACGGCGTTTTCCGCGCGTGTGGCAAGATCATAGGTCGGGTAGCTTGCCATGGCGAGAATTTCACCGGTCTTGCACATCTGCACGACGACCGCGCCGCCTCTGGCGTCCTTGCCCTCCTTGTTCCGGCCGACGCCGTTTTCCCGCAGATCGAGAATGACCTTTTCCAGCGCCTGCTCGGCCACAGCCTGCAGCGAAATGTCGATGGTCAGCTCGACGTTGTTGCCCGGCACAGGCTCCGTCACATAGTATCGGTTCAGAATTTCGCCGGTCGAGGAGACGGTCGTCCGCTTGATGCCGCTTGAACCGTGCAGATATTCCTCAAACGCCTGCTCCACGCCGGATTTTCCGACAAGCGCGTTCATGGAGTAGCCCTTTTCGCGGTATTCAGCGGCCTCCTCGCTCCAGATCGGGCCGATGTAGCCGAGAATGTGCGCGGCATAGGTGGTGTTGTACTCGCGCACCGTGCCGTTTTCGACCACAACGCCCGGCACGGCCAGCTCCATCACGGCAGCCAGCGATTCCGCGTCGACGTCCTCTGCCAGCATATAGTTTTCCATGCCGATCTCGTCTACCGAGCGCAGCTCCAGCTCATAGCGGACGGAAATGACGCGGTACACGTCCTGCTGGGTCCAGTCGTCGGGGATCTTATATTCGTCGCGCAGGCGTTTCATGAGCGTGGGCGCGGAGATATCGAGGTCATAGCTCCGGCTGGCAAGGAAGCTGCGAAAATAGCCCTGCCAGGCGGTGTCGTCGGTATCGGTATAGGTATAGGGACGCTCGGCGGAGACGGGGAAATGCGATTCATACGCGATCCCAAGCTCGTCGCAGAGGTTCAGGACCTTCAGCAGGTTCCCGTTCGGGTCGGGCGCGTTGAAAAAGACGAAGTTGATGATGACGAGGTTATAGCTTGCGCGGTTCGACACCAGCACGTTGCCGTTGCGGTCGAGAATATTGCCGCGCGCAGCCTCGACCGTCGACTGGTACTCCATGGAGTCGGCGTCCGCCGCGACGAGGGAGTCCTCCGTGACGGCGGCCTGCGTCTTGTAAAGCCGCAGGGAGAACACGCCGATCATGGCCAGAATGACGACGATGAATACGATCATGCGGAAGCGGGAAATTCGCTGCATTTATTTGGCACCAACCTTTCGGATCGCCCAGGCTCCGAGATACAGGAGCGGGCACGCGAGCAGGCTCAGGCCGATCTGGACCGGCAGAGCAGTGATCATGCCGATGTGGATCGTGCCGAGATAGCATTGAAACAGAAACAGGAGCGTCTGGCAGAATACGAGCGCCAACAGACTCATCAGAATGGCGGACAGCAGCTGCCGCACGAGATACCGGTCGCAGATATAGCCGATCACCGCGCCGCAGACGGTCAGCAGGACGATGTGCATCGCGCCGCCGGCCGCGCCCGTGAAGCACCAGACCGTGCCGCAGCAAAGTCCGTAGAGCGCCCCGGCCTCCGCGCCTGCCAGCATGGAAACACAGGCGATGCAGACGGGGATCAGCGTCAGCTTGACGCCGAAGAATCGCGCCCGGCCAAACACGACCGTCTGCAAAACGGCGATCAAAAGAAACAGCACGCCGTAAAGCGTCCACATCAGCGCATTTTTATAGGTCGCGTGCATCGCGCGGGCCTCCTTTCGGGGAGAGAAGTCAAAACATCAAACCGGAAACTCCATGGTTTGACTGTAGGGGCCGATGTGGGCATCGGCCCCTACAACACAGTGTTCGCAGTGCGGCACGAAAATCGAACGTTCCTTGCGTCACTGCACATTATACTCCGTAATGATCGCGATCTGCTCCAGCTTGGACAGGTCGCAGGACGGTTCGAGCGTGGCGTATTTCGCGACGCCCGTCTCGTCGAGGCTGGCGTTCGTGATGTACCCCAGCAGCAGCCCGCGCGGATAGAGCGTCGAGCCGGTCGTGACGACCTGATCGTTATTCTTGACGATCGCGTCCGTCAGCAGATAGTTCATGCGCAGGATCTCCGTTCCGTCCTCGAGGAATGTGCCCTGTACCACGCCCGTATAGCCGGACGAGGCCACGGAGGCGGAAATTTCAAGCGACGAGTCCATGATCGTCGTGACGGTGGCCCAGTTGGCGCCGACCTTGGTCACAAGGCCTACGACCTGCCCGTTTTCCGTCACGGCGCACATACCCTCCTCCAGCCCCGCGTTCGTGCCCTTGCCGATGGTAAAGGCGCTTTTATAGTCGGAGGAATCCCACGAAATGATGTACGATGTGAGGAATTTATAATCCTCATGCTCTTCGGACAGCTTCAGAAGCGCCTTGAGCCATTCGTTCTCGCGCTGCAGCTGCTCGGCGTCGCGGATATCCTCTTGCATGGCAAGGATCTGCTTTTCCATCTCCGCGTTCTCCGCCTCAAGCGTCTCATAGCGGAACATATAGTTGTAATACCGCTCGGCCAGCCGGTCGATGGACGCAACGCCCGCACGGATGGGGGACAGGATCGTCCCGACCACGTTTTCAATGGCGCTTGTCCCGTTTGTGATGGCAAGCGTCACGGCGGCGCAGATAGCGATGATGAGCGCGACAATGAGAATGGTCTTGAGGCGGCCCGTCCAGAATTTTTTCTTCATGCCTGCGCCTCCTGCACGTCAAGGATCGGAACGCCGAACGCGCGCAGCATCCGGCACAGCGGGCACAGGGGCAGGCCCATGACGGAGAAATAATCGCCCTCGATCCGGCTGACGAACATGGCCCCGTAGCCCTGAATGCCGTAGCTTCCGGCCTTGTCCATAGGCTCGCCGGTCCTGACATAGGCGCGAAGCTCCTCCTCGCAGAGCGTGCGGAACGTCACCTTCGTCACGACGGCTTCGGACTCAAGCTGTGAGCCTTTGCAGACGGACAGAACGGTCACGACCTCGTGCGTTCTGCCGGAGAGCAGGCGGAGCATACCGAGCGCTTCTTCCTCCGAGCGCGGCTTTCCCAGCTCGCGCCCGTCAATGACCACGATGGTGTCGGCGGCGATGACAATATCGTCCGGCGACGCGCCGGCGGCGATGGCCTGTGCCTTCCTGCGGCTGACGCGCGTGACCTCCTGCTGGACGGGCAGCGCCGGATCCATCGTTTCGTCGATATCCGCGACACGAACGGTAAACGGCAGGCCGGTGAGCTTCATCAGCTCGTGCCTGCGGGGAGATTGCGATGCAAGGATGATCATAAGAAGTTCCTTCTTTTTTGCTTATTCCACGCCGCGCGAATACAGTCCGCGCGTATAGCTTCCGGCGTCGAAGACGGCCCGGCCCTGATAGTCCATCAGCACCTTGTCGATCTCGCCGGGGTTTTCCGTTGTAAACTGCAGGCGCAGCGCCCACAGGCCCATGCCGCGCAGCGCGTCCTTTTTGTCGAGCAGATACAGCTTCTTGCCGTTCAGCAGCACGTTGCGGCACGTGCCGGGGTCCTTGACGATGGGGAATTCCTCGCCCACACGGTCGACCAGACGGACCGTGCCGGTCTGGCAGGCGCAGATGCCGGTGCGGTTCTTCATGACGCAGTTTTCCATCAGCATCAGCGGCAGCCGCCCGTAGATCAGCAGCTCCGCCGGGACGGCCTTGGAGATATCGCGGATCTGCGGCAGCGTCAGCTCAAACGACAAAAGCTGCGAATCAAGCCCCTGCTCGCGCAGGTACCGCATGGCGCGGGAATTGACGATATTGAGGCCGAAATCGCCGCGGACGGCGAAGCCCGCCGCGCGGGCAATGTGCAGCTGTCCGAGATTTCCGGCCAGAACCTGCCGCACGCCCATCTCATAGACCGTGCGCAGCTGCCGCGCGACGGGAGCGAGCTCCCCGCTCCAGATCACGCGCGGCAGAATGGCCGCCAGCTGCGTTTCAACGCTTACGCGCTGCCGCAGATCCGGGTGCTCCGCCAGCTCGGACAGGGGGACATAGAGTACCGTTGGCTTCATGGAGAGCATACGGGAGGTGATCTGCCCGGCTGTGCGGACGGCGATGGTCAGCTGCGGCTCCCCGGCAATGCCGTCGTAGCGCGGCGGCTCGTCATACGCGTTCAGACGCGCGGGCGCGGCACGGCCGCGCTTTGCGGTCAGCTCCGCGATCACATCGCGCCGCATGGCGTTGATGGCGGACGCCGGGAGCATCAGATCGGGGTCCAGAGACGAGCGGACGGCGGTGCACAGATACGGCGTTCCGCCGGTTTTTTTCAGCTGCTGCTCCAGATCCTGCGGCGTGAGCGACCGGTAGACCGCCTGCTCCGGCACGGGGCCGCGGGTCCGGCAGAGGTTGCCGTCCGGGTCCTCGACGGCGAGCTGCGCAGGCTCTCCGCGGCGGATCATGGCGTAGAAGCGCACGCCGATGCGCTGCGGCTCACCCTGTTCATAGGTGGCGCGGGCAGAGGCGAACAGGTCAGCCGTGTCCTCGCCCTCCTGACGGCGGCCAAACATATCGCTGCCGGTCTGGCCCCTGAAATAGCCGTCGGTAAAGCCCTGCCGGGAGAAGGCCGTCTCCAGCTCCTGCAGATCGGACGGCATCAGCTTGCCGCCGTTTAAAACCGTGCGGTAAGCGCGCGTGACGATGGCGACGTACTCAGGCCGCTTCATGCGGCCTTCGATCTTGATGGACGCGACGCCCATGCGCCGCAGCTCGTCCAGCTCGCCCGCCAGACAGTTATCCTTGAGGCTGAGCGGGTAGCGCGTCGATTCGAACCGGCCGTAGCCGTAGGGCAGGCGGCAGGGCTGCGCGCACTGGCCCCGGTTGCCGGAGCGGCGGCCGATGACGGAGGACAGGTAGCACTGTCCGGAATAGCACATACACAAAGCGCCGTGCACAAAAACCTCGATCTCGACCGGGCTTTTCTTACAGATATGCGCGATCTCCTCCGCGGGAAGCTCCCGCGCAAGCACGACGCGGCTGCACCCGAGCGCGGCGGCCTCCATCACGCCCTCAAGCGAATGGATGCTCATCTGCGTGGAGGCATGGATGGGCACGTCCGGCGCAAGCTGCCGGCATAACGATACCACGCCCAGATCCTGCACGATGAACGCGTCGACGCCGCAGGACGCGGCCAGCCGGATCAGCTCCGCCGCACGCGGCATCTCGCGGTCGAGCACGAGTGTGTTGAGCGTCAGATGTACCTTGACGCCGCGCACATGACAGTAGACAACGGCCTCCTGCAGATCGGCGGCGGAAAAATTGCGGGCGTTCATACGCGCGTTGAAGGTATCGGCGCCTAAATAAACAGCGTCAGCGCCGTTGCAGACGGCGGCGCGCAGCGCCTCCATCGAACCGGCGGGAGCGAGTAATTCCATGATGATCTTCCTTTATCTATCCAAATCTGCGCAACAGCATAAAAATCCGAATACATTGTACCACATACGGACACAACAGGAAAGTGCAATCATGCAAAAATTTGTTTCCGGCCTGTAAACTTTTTGCGCCGCAGCAGGAAAACAGCCCCGGACGGCTTTGGAAAAGGGATAAAACAAGACATACAATGCCAGCACCCGGCCCGGCCAAACCATCTGCCAAGCCACCCATAACCGTCCAGTTGTGTTCTTTCCGGCGGCGGAGCAAGCGTCATGGAAACCGCGTCGTTTGTTGCGCGCGGGGCTCTGCAATTACGCAGAAAACCCAGCTTCTTATATAAGAGGCTGGGTTTTCTGTTTGGAAATTTTGTTTACCGTTCTTTCTGAAAAAGGACATCCAGATAGTCCGTTTTCCCGTGGATCACGGCGCAGACGGACACGAATTCGCCCTCGATGCGGTAGAAGATCTATCTGTTATTCGATCTCCAGCCGTCTGGACGAGGCGGGGACTTCCTTCTGCTTCGGCAGCGTCACGCGCAGGACGCCGTCGGCGTATGCGGCCTTGATGCCTGCGGCGTCGATGCCGGAGATATCAAAGCTTCTGGCGTAGGAGCCATAGGAACGCTCGCAGCGGAGGTAATTGCCCTTCTTGTCCTTGTCTTCAAAGTTGGAATGACGCTCGGCGGAGACGGTCAGCCGGTCGTCGGCGACGTCCACGTGGATATCCTCCTTCTTGAAGCCGGGCAGGTCAGCCTCCAGAACAAAGTTGTCGCCGTCCTCCTGGATGTCGGCCTTGAACTCGCCGAGGGCGTTGTCGGAGAAGAACGCGCGCTCCAGCTCGTCAAAATCGTGGAACGGATTGAAATTGGAAACATTGTGATTTTTACGTGCATACGGTACTAACATGGAAAAGACCTCCTTGAGTCTTGTAATATATGATGTTTGAAAACTCGATCTGAGCATCTTGCTCATCTCTTGTTTACAAGACACATGATAGGCCCGGCCTGTGAACAATTCTGCATCTTTGTGTGAACGGACTGTGAATTTTAGCAGTCTCGCGCTACGACTGCTAAATTGTTTGCCTGTACAAACTGAAAAAATCTGCTATGATATAGACACATGGGAACTTTTGTCCAAACAAAACGTCTGAAAGGCTACCCATCTTGAAAGGAGTGAATTCGATGCTGAAAATTGAGCATCTTACAAAGCTTTACGGAGAGAAAAAGGCGGTCGACGACCTGAGCCTGCACATCAGGCCCGGCGAAATTTACGGCTTCATCGGCCACAACGGCGCAGGCAAGACCACGACGATCAAAAGCTGCGCGGGCATTCTGCAGTTTGAACAGGGCGAGATCACCATAGACGGGAAGTCCGTCAAGGCCGACCCGCTCGGCTGCAAGCAGATTTTAGCGTACATCCCGGACAACCCGGATCTGTATGAATTCCTGTCCGGCATCAAATATCTGAACTTCGTGGCCGATATTTTCGGCGTGTCGAAGGCCGACCGCGAGGCGCGGATCGAAAAATACGCGGATCTGTTCGACCTGACCGGCGATCTGGCGCAGCCCATCTCGGCCTATTCGCACGGCATGAAGCAGAAGCTGGCGATCATCTCCGCCCTGCTCCACGACCCGAAGCTCATCATCATGGACGAGCCGTTTGTCGGCCTCGACCCGACGGCAGCCTATCAGGTCAAGGGCATCATGCGCGAGCACTGCGACCGCGGCGGCGCGATCTTCTTCTCCACGCACGTGCTGGAGGTCGCGGAAAAGCTCTGCGACAAGGTCGCCATCATCAAGCAGGGGCGGCTCATCGCCTCCGGCACGATGGACGAGGTCAAGGGCGACCAGTCGCTGGAGGCTGTGTTCCTGGAGCTGGAGGGCGAGAAGAATGCTTAAAACGCTGCTTCGCGTCCGGATGGCGGCGCTGCTCGCCGCGTTTACCGGACAGAGCCGGAAGCGGAAGAGCCAGACGAAGGGCAAGGCCGCCGGCTATGCATTTTTGATGCTTTACTGCTTCTGCGCGTTCGTCTTCCTGTTCTATACCTCGTTTTCCCAGTTTGCCGCCGCGTTTTTCCCGGCGGGACTCGGCTGGCTGTATTTTGCCATGTTCGCGATCATGGCCTTTGCGCTCATGTTCATCGGCAGCGTGTTTACGGCAAAATCGCAGCTGTTTGAGGCGAAGGACAACGAGCTGCTTTTGTCCATGCCCGTGCCGCCCGGCATGATCCTGCTCAGCCGCATGGCGGCGCTGCTGGCTATGAACTTTGTGCTTGAGCTTGTCGTGGCCCTCCCGGTCTTTGTTTCGTGGCTGCAATACGGTGAGACAAGCGGAACGGGCATTACGGCGTTCGTCGTGATCGTGCTGGCGCTGCCGCTGTTTTCGCTGGCGGTGAGCTGCCTGTTTGCGTGGCTTGTTTCGCTTGTGACCAGCCATATGCGCAATACGACCGCCGTGACCATGGTGATCTCGGTCGTGTTCATGCTGGCATATTTCCTGTTCTGCTTCCGCATGAACAGCTATGTGACCCAGCTGGCCGCGAACGGCGCGGCGATCGCGGGCGCGCTCGGCTCGGCTGCCCCGCTCGTCTGGCTGGGCCGGGCCGCTGCGGACGGGAGCCTTGCAGACCTCGGCCTGACGCTTTTGTGGACAGTCCTGCCGTTCGTGCTGGCCTATGTGCTGCTGAACCGCAGCTTTATCCGCATCGTCACCACGCGGCGCGGACAGGTCAAGGTGCGGTACGAGAAAAAAGCCATGCGCGCCTCCACGCAGAGTGCGGCGCTCTACCGCCGGGAGCTTGCCCGGCTGACCAGCAGCTCCGGCTATATGCTCAACGCCGGGCTTGGCCTTGTGTTTGAGCTGGTGCTGGCTGTGCTGGCGGTGGTCAAGCGACGGGAGCTTCTGGGCGCGCTGACCGCGATCCCGGAGCTGTACGCAGCAGCCGCCCCCATCTTGCTGCTGGCCTGCATGATGGTTTCCGGCATGGTATTCTTTACGGCGTCATCCGTGTCGCTGGAGGGCAAGAGCTACTGGATCGTGCGCTCCATGCCGGTCGAAACCAAAAAGATTTTGCAGGCGAAGCTGAATCTGTCCAATTCGCTGGCCGTCGCGCCGGCACTCGTCATGATGCTCGCCGCCGCGCTGGTGCTGCGTGTTTCCGCCGCAGAGACGGCGCTGCTGCTGGCCTGTCAGCTGCTGTTCGTGCTGCTGACGGCGAACGTCGGGCTGATGGAGGATCTGCGCCACTGCAACCTCGACTGGATCAACGAGACGCAGGCGGCAAAGCAGGGCGCAGGCGTGCTGCTGAGTATGCTGCTGGGCTTTGGCTTTGTGGTGGCGGTCGGCGCGCTCTATTTCTTCCTGCTGGCGGAGCTGATGCCGACAACAGCCTTCCTCGGCCTGATCCTGGCCCTGATGGCGATCTTGTACGCGCTTACCGCCCGCTGGCTCATGACCCGCGGCGTAAAGCGCTTCGAAACGCTGCGCTGACACGGCAAAAAGCCTCCCCCTGCCATGCAGCGCATGGCAGGGGGAGGCATGGGCGCGGGCGCTTATACCGTGCAGTACGGGAGCGTTTTCCGGTCCGCGAAGCGGTAGGTGCGCAGAAACGGCTCCGGGCGCAGGCCCTTTTGCAGATAGTCGAGCAGCAAAAGCGCGCAGGCGCGGCTGTCGCTGCCTGCGTTGTGGTGGTCGAGGTCGAGCCGCAGATGCTCGCAGAGCGTGTTCAGCTTGTGGTTCGGCAGGTACGGATATGCCTTTCGGCCCATCTGGCAGGTGCAGAGATAGACGGCCTCCGGCTTCCAGTCGATGCGATAATCGTGCAGACAGCTGGCCAGCACCCGCAGATCAAACGGCGCGTTGTGCGCGACCAGAATGCAGCCGGCCAGCATCGGCTCCAGCAGCTGCCAGAGCGCGGGAAAGTCCGGCTGGCCGCGCACCTGCTCCGGCGTGATGCCGGTCAGCGCGATATTGAACGGATCAAAGTGCGTCTGCGGGTCGACAAGCGTGTAAAGCTCCTGCACGATCTCGCCGCGCTCGATCACGCTGACGCCGATGGCGCTCATGCGCCGGTTTTGCGCGTTCGGCGTTTCCACGTCGAACGCCACATAACGTTCTTCCATAGTTCCACCCCATTTGACAGGATGGAACCAGTATAGCAGATTTTTCGCCCCTTGTCAGCCCTCTTCGATCGCGCTCGTCGGGCAGGCGTCCATGGCCTCGGCGGCAGTCTCCTGCGCGCTTTCCGGCACGGGGTCGGGCGCTGCCTCGGCAAAGCCGTCGTCCCTGAGAGAAAAGACCTCCGGGCACGTTTCGGCGCACAGGCCGCAGCCGATGCAGACGTCTTCATTCACATGATAGTGCATATGCATTCTCCTTTATATAGAAAAGTCTGAGCCAGCCGGTTTTCCCGGCTGGCTCTAGTATTTGCGGATTTTTATCTTTTTTTCCTGTGCGGGAAAATTCCCTTGTCCAGCCGCGCCTTTGCCTTGCGCAGTCCCCGGCGGCAGACAAACATGACCGAGAACGCAAGCAGGCCCAGCACGACGAGGATCAGCAGCGACGGCTTATCCAGCGCACTCAGTGTAAACAGCTCCGGCAGGAAGAAGTAGCACACCACGAATGCGATGCACAGTCCGACGAGCATGGCCTTGCGGAGCTTATTCATCGGCAGCGAGGTCTGATGGACCATCAGCAGGCCGACGATGCCCATAATGCCGGTGCAGAGCGTGGAGAGCATATCCTCTTTGATATGGAATGCCAGATAGAACAGCATCACGCCGACCACGAGAATGAGGTCAGACAGCGCGGCGGGCAGCGCCCGGTAAATGACGTTCGGCATAAACCGGCCGCTGATGCGGTTCTCGTTCGGCTCCATGGCAAGGATGAACGACGGGATGCCGATGGTCAGCGCGTTGACCAGACTCAGCTGCGCGGGCGTATACGGATAGGGGAGCGTAAAGAACAGCGTGATGAGGGAAAGCACGAACGTGAAAATATTCTTGACGAGATACAGCGACGCGCTGCGCTCAATATTGTTGATGACGCGCCTGCCCTCGGCCACGACGGACGGCAGCGCGGAAAACTGCGAATCAAGCAGCACGATATGCGATGCCTGACACGCGACGCCCGAGCCGGAGGCCATGGCGATGGAGCAGTCTGCCTCGCGCAGCGCCAGCACGTCGTTCACGCCGTCGCCGGTCATGGCGACCGTGTGCCCCGCCAGCTTCATGGCTGCGACGAGCTTCTTTTTCTGATCCGGCGTGACGCGTCCGAAGACGGTCATGTCCTCCGCCGCCTTCGCAAGCTCCGCGTCCGTTTTGAGCGTCCGCGCGTCGACAAATTTCTCCGCGTCCGGGATCCCGGCACGCCGCGCGACCTCCGAAACAGTCAGGGGATTGTCGCCGGAAATGACCTTCGTGCGCACGCCCTGCTGCGCAAAATAGGAGAACGTCTGCGGCGCTTCGGGCCGGATCTTGTTGCTCAGCAGGATCAGCGCCAGCGGCATCATTTCCGCGTCCAGCGCTTCGTCCGACAGCTTCCCGTCGTAAAGCGCCAGCAGCAGCACGCGGCAGCCCTTCGCCGACCATTCCTCCGCCAGCGGCAGATACTGCTCCTTTTCCGGGCAGTTCGCCAGCAGAATTTCCGGCGCGCCCAGCAGATACGTCTCGTCCTCGTGGAATGACACACCACCGTATTTTTTCGCCGACCGGAACGGCATGGCGTCAATCGCCGTCTGCATGGACTGTCCGGTAAAATATCGCCGCAGCGCGGCCATGGTGTCGTTGTCGTCCTGCATGGCGCAGACGTAATCGGCCATGATCATGCGGATATCGTCGGCGATATAGCGCTCCGGCTGTAAGGGAATAATGTCGTCGACGGTCATTTTCGGCTCTGTGATCGTGCCGGTCTTGTCGACGCAGAGCGTGTCGACGCGCGCAAGCGTCTCAATGCAGCCCATGTCGTGCACGAGCGTGCGCCGGTTTGCCAGCCGGATGACGCTGGCCACCAGCGCAAGACTTGTCAGCAGATACAGCCCCTCCGGGATCATGCCGACGATGGAGCCGACCGTGCTCGTCACCGCGTCCACAATCGGGCTTTTCAGCCACAGATACTCCTTGATGAACATCACCGCGCCCAGCGGAATGACAAGGAAGCCGATCCATTTGATGAGACTCGTCAGCGAATGCATCATCTCTGACTGCGGCTGCGATCCGGTCTGCTTGGCCTCCAGCGTGAGCCGGGAGACGAAGCTGTCCGCGCCCACGGCGGTCAGCCGTGCGCGGCAGCTGCCGGACACGACAAAGCTGCCGGAGAGCAGCCGCTCGCCCGGCTTTTTAACGATCTCATCGGCCTCGCCGGTGACGAGCGCCTCGTTGACGCGGCATTCACCCGCCGCAACGACGGCGTCCGCCGGGATCTGGTCGCCGGGGGAAAAGACGGCGATATCGTCCCGCACGAGCTGGGCCGCGTCCAGCTCGACGGTCTGCCCGTCCCGCACGGCGCGGCATTTCGGCGCGGCCATGATCTTCAGTCCGTCGACCTTTTTCTTCACCCGCAGATCCTGCACGATGCCGATGAACATATTGCAGAACACGGGACCGAGGAACGTCAAATTCAGCCACTGCCGCACGGCGATCACACAGCCTGCCAGCAGGAAGAACAGGAAGTTAAAGTACGTAAAAACGTTTTTTGCGATGATCTCCCGGACCGACGCGCCGGGAGACTCCACCGGCGCGTTGCCCCAGCCGCCGTCCAGCCGCTCCTGCGCCTGCGCGGCGCTTAAGCCCGTCTCGGCGTCCGCCTCCAAAACGGGGATCTCCTGCCGCTGCGGCCCGTCCGGCTCCTTCGGTTTTCGTTTCAGGAATGACGCTGCCACAAATGCCGTCCTCCTCCAAGTAGTTGCTGATATCATATCACATCTGCGGCAAAATTTATCAACAAACTGTATATTTTCAGAAAATCGTAAGAAATCATGCACCGGACGGGGAAATTCCGATACCGCCCATACTGCTTGCGGAAAAAGATCAGCATTTGATCGTGATTGCTCTTGTAATCAGCAAGTACGCTCGCTTGCCTTACATATGGAGACGTCCGTTTGGATGCGGGAAAGCGCGTGATATGGAAAGGGCGGTTCTGGCGAGGATGGAGAAACAGAACGCTTCTTTCAGATTCGTGTTTCTTCACCTCTTGCTTCGTCGTGCGTCGCTGGAGCGGAAAATCCGCAGTGTTATCCGAATAACGTGTTTTACTTGAAATTATTTGCGGATTGGGTATAATGGAATGGATAAAACCGGTAGCCGGGGAGGCAGCTATGGAATACTATGCGAAATCCGAAAATCTGCAGGGGAATCAGGAAACTGTGAAGGAGCATTTACGAAAGGTCTCTGCGCTTGCGCGGGAGTACGGGGAGGCACTTGGCCTTGCAGATGCCGCAGGACTGGAAGGACTGGTACATGATTTTGGAAAGTATACCAAGGCGTTTCAGGATGTGTGGAAAGGCAAACGAACAGGCGTTGACCATGCGATAAGCGGGGCCTGCTTTCTGGAATGCTGCTATAGGGGGAGACCCGGCAGCCGTCCTGTGATAGAGGCGGTCAATGGACACCATGCCGGTCTTGTGGCCTACGATATGATAAAGGCGGAGCTGCACGCGATTGCAGATGATCGTAAGCAAGCCCACGGAAACGCCGGAAAAACGCCCTCGATTGAAAACGCAGCGCAGCTGAAAGAGGCAAACGCCGCGTTTCAAAAGGATTTTCCTGATTTCAGACTGCCAAAGCTTCCGATACCTCCTGCCGATGAACTGGAATCCATGCTGTATACCAGATTGCTGTTTTCCTGTCTGGTGGATGCAGACTACACGGCCTCTGCAATGAATGACGACAGTACATACCTTGATCGTGCGGAGGACTGCTATTTTGACCCGCAGGCGCTTCTGGAAACACTGTACGCCTATTGCGGCAGCATCCGGCAAGCCTCCACTGCGGACAAAATCCTGAATCAGTACCGGGATCAGGTCTTTGAACAGTGTGGGAAGATGGGTGATAAGCCGGAGGGATTATATACGCTGACGGCGCCTACCGGAACCGGAAAAACGCTGGCGCTGCTGCACTTTGCGCTGCGGCACTGCCTGAAGCATGGGAAAAAGCGGATCATTATTGTCCTCCCGTTTTTGACGTTGGCGGAACAGAATGCAGATACGTATGCTAAAATCATTCCAAACGTACTGGTCGACCATAGCCAAAGTGATTTACCGGAGGAGGCCCGGGAGCTGGCCGCCAGATGGAGCGCTCCGGTCATCATCACCACGTCTGTCCGTTTTTTTGAAGCTCTGTTTTCAGACCGCCCGACCGTCTGCCGAAAGCTCCACAACATTGCAGGCAGCGTTGTGGTATTTGACGAGGCCCAGAGCCTGCCTGCCAGTCTGACCTCCGCCACGCTCCGCGCAGTGAATGCGCTGTGCAGCCGCTATCACACGACCATGGTATTCTCCACAGCGACGCAGCCGGATTTTGCCGCGCGAAAGGATCTGAATTGGACGCCCTGTGAGATCCTTCCGGAGCACAGAAAATTGTTCGAGGCTCTGAAGCGGGTGAATGTGGAATGGCGGATCGGGAATGAAACGCCCCTCGAAGCCATTGCGGAGGAAATGGCGGGCTGTGCGCGGGTCTGCGCCATCGTCAACCTGCGCCGTCACGCCCGGCAGATCGCTGACGTACTGTCACGGCTTTGCCCCGAAGACACGGTTTTCTTTCTTACCACGGACCTGTGCCCCGCGCACCGGAGCCGGCAAATTGAGATCATCCGTCAGCGGCTGAAGCAGAAGCTGCCCTGCCGGGTCGTGGCGACCCAGTGCATCGAGGCTGGGGTAGACCTTGACTTTGAAACGCTGTATCGCGCGCTGGCTCCGCTGGATTCCATCATTCAGGCTGCCGGACGCTGCAACCGGAACGGCTGCGGTTCTATGGGGCAAGTGATCGTATTTCGCCCGGAGGACAGCCGTATACCGTATCCTGATGACTGGTACAACAATGCTGCAGTCACAGTACAGGAAATGAATCCGCCGTTTTCCATCCATGACCCGGAGAACATCCGGGAATACTACCGGCGGCTGTTTGACGGCACGGTCGATAAACCGGAGCTGACGAAGGCAATCGACGCACGGGCCTTTGCAGAAACGGCGGCGCAATACAAGCTGATCACCAGCGCCGGTGCGCAGGTCATTGTTCCTTACGCCGCAGAGCGGAAGCTGTATGAACAGATCGCAGAGCAGCTGCGAACGCAGGGCGTCACCGGCGCGCTGCTGAAGCAGGCGGCGCCGATCACCCTGACCTGTTTTGCAAAAAATCTGGCCCTGTATGCCGAGCAGATTCCGTTTGCCCGCCGTGGCAGAGAACAGTCTGCCGAACAGGCCGCAGGCAGCAATGTCTATCTGCTGTGCCAGCAGTATGAGGACCTGTATTCGGAGCAGCTGGGCCTGCATTTTCCGCAGGAAGAACGATTTGATTCTATATTTTGAAAAAAAGCACACTGGTTGTCCGGATTATTGGACAGCTGGTGTGCTATTCTATTTTTCGTGGATACTAGACAAATTACCCGTTATAATTCATACTTATTTTGCCAGATATTTCATTCTTCTAACAGACACGTGCTATGGACGTCCTGTTCACAGTCCGAATCAGGACGAACAAATTACGGAGGTGAAGCGTATTTGAAAGAAATCACGATCGAGGTCTGGGGAGATTTCGCCTGTTTCTCTGCCCCTTATGCAAAAGTAGAACGGCTGACCTACCCATTCCCAACCCCATCCGCCGCCAGAGGGATTTTTTCTGCGATTTACATGAAACCGAAGGAGTTCCGCTGGCAGATCAACCGCATTGAGGTATTGAACCCCATCCGCTATATCAGCTTCAAGCGCAACGAGGTCAAATGTACCGTCGGTTCGGAGTCGATCTCCACCGAGGAGGAGCGAACGCAGCGGCAGACGACGGCGCTGCAGGACGTCCGCTACCGGATCGCGGCGTCGATCATTCCCCGCCCGGCTTTTGCGGGAAAAGAGCTCCAACTGTATGAGCAGGCGCTGCGGCGCATCCGAACGGGAAAATGTTTCCATCAGCCGGAGCTTGGAATGCGCGAGTTTGTCTGCTATTTTGAGGAGAGCGACGGGACGCGTTCGCCTATCCAGCAGTCGATGGACGCAGGGCTGATGGTCTACGACCTGTTTGCGCCGGATGATGTGGAGGTCACGAAAAAGACGAAGATCAAAATGTCCCTGTTCCACGCGGTCATGGAGAACGGCGTGATTCTGATCCCGCCCTATGACAGTCCGGAGGTTCTGAAGGGGGAAGGCCTATGCTGAAAGCACTATATGACTACGGAGTACGCCGCCAGCTGGCTTTGCCGCCGGGATTCGCGGGGAAAACCATTAAGGCATATATTTCCCTCTCTGAAAGCGATGACCGTGTCAGCGTCTATCTGGGTGGAAATGAGCCTGTTCCATGCCCGGCTATCGGCAGTCTGGCAAATGGCAATAAGTGCGATGTCCTTGCGGCGAAACGGTCTATCGTCATTCCCGAGGAGCACGGAAGCAAAAGCACATTCTTTTTGGAGGCGCTCCGCGACGCGGCAGAGGAAGAACCACTGCTGAAGGTCTGCGTCCGTGCACTGGAAACGCCTGAACTTGCGGCGGCCGTTCGCGCAGAGCTGGATCGGGCCAAAATCAAGCCGGGAGATCGGATCTCATTTCGGGTCAACGGGCAGTCTATCCTGCAATCGGAAAAACTTCGTACATGGTGGAAGTCCTACCGAAAGCAGTTTTTTGCGGCGGACGAACGCCCATCCGCCCTGTGCCTGATCACCGGCGAACCGACGGTTCCCATGACGACGACCACGCCGATACAGGGCCTGCGAGTCGTCGGAGGGCACGCGAGCGGGGATGCGCTGATTTGCTTTGACAAGACGGCATTCTGCTCCTATAACCAGAAAAAAGCGGCGAACGCACCTGTTTCGGAAGAGGCTTTCAGCGTCGTGAAGGCTGCGCTGGATGATCTTTTGAAGGATGCGCCGATCCTTGCAGGAATGAAATTTGTCCACTGGTTTGACCGCGAGATTCCACAGGAGGATGATCCGCTTTATACTGTGGACTTTGGTTATGATCTGCCGGAGGATGAAACGGACGAGGAAGCAGAACCGGAAGCCGCCGTCAACGAGCTGACAGCGCGAAATCAGACGAATCAAATTCCGGAAAGTGTCTATTCCGGGCAGCCTGTTCCCGATTTGGACAACGTATCCTACTATATTCTGCTGCTGTCCGGCGCAAACAGCCGCGTTATGATCCGCAGATATGACAGAGGCAGCTATCCGGATCTTCGCCGCAATCTGGGACAATGGTATGCCGATCTGACACTGACCAATCAGGGCGGTACCGGAAACATCAGGCCTGTGAAGCTGGCTGCTCGTCTGCTTCGTCTTTTAAAATTCCAGAAAACCGACAGCCGACCCTTTGAGCGGCTGTCAAAGGAGCTGGCCGGGATCACCCCGGCGGTCGTGCAGGCGATTTTGTCAGGCGGATGCCTGCCGGATGCCGTCGCGGCAAAGGCGCTGGCCTATATTCGCTCGGAGCTGCTGTCGAACGACGACAGCGACACGCGAAGCACCCTGCCCAACAGTCTGGCCTGCCAATGGCTGAAGGTCTGGCTGCTCCGGAAAAACCGAATCCATCATCAGGAGGGAACAATTTTGGAAGCATACAATCTGAATCTTCGCAATGCCGCATATCACTGCGGCGGATTGATGGCCGTATATGCGGCGATCCAGAGGACGGCCATGCCGGACGTCAATACCGGCATTGTGGAGCGGTACTACGCCTCCGCCATTCAGATGCCCGCGCTGGTCATCGGCCAGCTCAGCAGCCGCTCAAATCACCATCTGGAAAAGATCGAAAACGGATGGCTCGCCGATAAATACCGCGAGAAGCTGCAGGAAATTTCCGTCGCGCTGGGGACGTCCATTCCTGCTACGCTGAATCTGGAACAGCAGTCCTATTTTGCGCTGGGCTACTATCAGATGGGCGCGAAGCTCAATCAGGAGAGAACCAGAAACGTCGCCGCCGCCAGAGAAAAGACCGGCGCGGCAGAAGAATAAAAGGAGGAGTATCTTATGGCAATTCAGAACCGATATGAGTTCATGTATTACGTTGCGTGCACAAATTGTAACCCGAACGGAGATCCGGACATGGGCAATATGCCCCGGCTCGATCCGCAGACCATGCAGGGCTTCATCACCGACGCTGCAACCAAGCGCCGCATTCGAAATTACGTGGAGCTGGCCCATCAGGGCGAGCCCGGTATGAACATCATCATCCAGCAGGCGACCAACATCAACCGCCATATCGCGGAGGCCAAGCGGGCAGCCGGTGTTGAAGACTGCGCAAAGGCAAAGGAAGCCGTTTACGCGGGCAGAAAAAAGGCCTGTGAGCTGTTCTATGATGTACGTACCTTCGGCGCAGTCATGTCCACTGGCCCCAACGCGGGGCAGGTGCGCGGGCCGGTGCAGATCACCTACGGAAAAAGTCTGGACGCCGTTCTTCCGCTGGACATTTCCATCACCCGTATGGCGGTCGCCGACAAGGTAAAGGATGGCGCTACAGTAGAGGATTACGCGGCATGGGAGCAGGAGCAGCCAGAGGACAAGCTTCGCACAATGGGCCGCAAGCAGATCATCCCCTTCGGCCTGTATGAGGTTCGCGGCTTCGTCAGCGCCAACCTGGCTGAAGAGACCGGGTTTGATGACGAAGATTTGAATATCCTGTTTGAAGCCATTCTGAATATGTACGAGCATGACCACTCCGCCAGCAAGGGCGAAATGGCCGTCGTTTCTCCGCTGATTATTTTCAGGCACGTTGGCACGGATACCGACGCGGCGCAGAGAATCCGTCAGGCCAAACTGGGCTGCGCCCCGGCCCACAAGCTCTTTGATCTGGTCAAGGTCACGAAAAAAGCTTCCGTTTCCTATCCCAGAAGCTATCGGGATTATGACGCGCTTGTCTCTCTGGACAGGGTTCCCAAGGGCGTGCAGATCGGGTTCAAGCCAAGCGCCTTTGAGCCGGTAGTCTGGGACGCGCTTCCCGCAGACGAAGACTGGTTCTGCCATGGATGAGTGGGAGCCGATTCCTCTTTCCCGACTGTCCCACGCAGGGTTCTGCCTGCGTCGGGCTGCACTGCTGACCAATGAGCAGGTCTGGGCGGAAAGTGCGGATACCGCAAAAGGACGTTCTGAGCATGAGCGGGTCCACACGCAGCGGATAGAACGCCGGGGCGATTCAGCAAAGCTGTATGAGTTCCCCGTATTCTCCAAAGCTATGGGAGTTTCCGGGAAATGCGACTGCATAGAAGCGGAAGCATCCGCCCAGGGCTGCATGATCCCTGCGCTGGATTTCCCGGTCAGGCTGTATCCGGTTGAGTACAAGCACGGAAAACTCCGCGCAGAACAGGAATATGAGGTTCAGCTGTGCGCGCAGGCCATGTGTCTGGAAGAAATGTTCCAGACACAGATCCCGGAGGGCGCCATCTACTACATCACATCGCACCGCCGCTATCCGGTCTCTTTTACAGCGGAGCTCCGCAGTCTTGTAAAGGAAACAATCGAAAGGATCGAGGCGTTTCGCCGAAGCTTTTCGATCCCGCCGGCGGAATACGGGGCGAAATGCAAGGCGTGCTCCCTGCGGGAGCACTGCCTTCCCAGCGTGCAGCGATCCGCGTCCGGCTACTGTATGCAGCTGCGCAAAGAGGCCATGCACGAGGAGGATGTCCCATGAAAAAGCTGCTGGAGACGCTCTATATTACAACGCCTGAAAGCTATCTGTTTGAGCGGAACGGGAATATCTGCATCTCCATCGGCGGTGCAGAAAAGGCCGCTGTTCCAATCACACAGGTGAACTCCATCGTTCTGTTCGGAAAGAACACACTCTCAACTGCGTTGCTCTCATTTTGCTCCAAAAACGACGTGACGATTACATTTCTCAGCGAGAACGGCTTTTTTCTGGGGCGGCTATGCGGCCCGGTCAGCGGAAATGTGCTGTTAAGAAAGCGCCAGTATGAAACACTGGCAGATACAGCCTTTGCAAACCGGTTTGTCAAGGATCTGCTGTTCTGTAAGCTGCGAAACAGCAGATCTGTGTTGGTGCGGTATGCCCGTACTGCCTCTGATGAAGCAGAAAAGAGCGGCGTTGCTGCGGCGGCAGCTGATTTGACCGCAATCGCAAATCGTCTGGATGACTGTACGGACATTGATTCCATGCGCGGAATCGAGGGCGCAGCTGCGTCTGTCTACTTCTCTCGCTTTGACGATCTGCTCTCCAGTCCGAAGGGATACCGCTTTGAGACGAGAAGTCGGCGTCCGCCGCTGAACGAAGTCAATGCGGTGCTGTCTTTTGTCTATACGCTGTTGGCACATGACGTTCGATCTTCGATGGAAGCTGTGGGGCTGGACCCTGCCGCCGGGTATCTGCACACCCTTCGCCCGGGGCGGCCATCCTTTGCGCTGGACATCATGGAGGAGCTGCGTGCGCCCCTGTGCGACCGGCTGGTCATTTCCATGTTCAACAGGGATCAGTTTCAGACGCAGGATTTTACGACAGACTTTGAAGCGGTATACCTCAGCGAGAAAGGGCGGCGAAAGGTTCTTGAACAGTGGCGGGCCAGAAAGCGCGAGTCCATTCAGCACCCGTTTTTGAAGGAGAAAGTTCCCATTGGGATGATCCCATACGTACAGTCTATGCTGTTTGCCCGTGTGCTGCGCGGGGATCTGGATCGATACCCGCCGTTTGTGTGGAGGTCATGACATATGATGCTGGTCGTAACCTATGATGTGGACACATCGGATTCTGCCGGGCAAAAGCGCTTGCGGAAAGTAGCAAAGATCTGTGAACGACACGGGATGCGTGTTCAAAGCTCCGTGTTTGAGGTGCTCGTGGACGCTGCACAGCTGGTCGTGCTGAAACAAGAACTGGGAAAAGCTATCGATATGGAGCAGGATTCTGTCCGCTTTTATCGACTCGGCAATTCATACGAGAACCGGATCGAAAGCATGGGACGCAAGCCCCTCGTGGAAGCAGGAAGTGCCTTGATCTTTTAACGCCAACCCCTGCCGTACACATTTTTGCGGCAGGTTGGCGCATGAAATCCATGCAAGATATACAGCTTTTGGATCTCTTCTTGGAAAACCAAAGGAAGCCAGACATAAAACTGTATCATCTTTCGGCAATTTGCCGCAAAACCTCATGACGGACTTGTGGAAAATTGCCGTCGCCCCTCCCGCAGGGGCGTGAGTAGAAATAGTCAACAAGGTTGAAATCAACGGCGAAGTGAAGCTGTCGCCCCTCCCGCAGGGGCGTGAGTAGAAATGCAAAGGTGAAGCGGCAATAGAGCGTACCCATGTGTCGCCCCTCCCGCAGGGGCGTGAGTAGAAATCGCCTCCTCGCCCCAATCAATAGCCTTTCCGCATCGGTCGCCCCTCCCGCAGGGGCGTGAGTAGAAATTACAATTACAGGATAAGTTTTACCGCAGACGGGACAGTCGCCCCTCCCGCAGGGGCGTGAGTAGAAATCCGCAAATATTTGTACGCATTTGCGAGCTCGCCCGTCGCCCCTCCCGCAGGGGCGTGAGTAGAAATAGCCTGACGGACGACATCGAAAACGCCCTCGCCGCGTCGCCCCTCCCGCAGGGGCGTGAGTAGAAATTACCCATTAGAGGACGGCGGCACGATGGGAGAAGCGTCGCCCCTCCCGCAGGGGCGTGAGTAGAAATATGGCTTGTTTGAATGCCTGCACCATCGTGGAAAGCGGGTCGCCCCTCCCGCAGGGGCGTGAGTAGAAATGTGCCCGATCCTTACGGCCTGTTCATCGGCGCGGGTCGCCCCTCCCGCAGGGGCGTGAGTAGAAATTTGCCAACTGCACTTCGCGTCGTTCTAAAGTCTATAAGTCGCCCCTCCCGCAGGGGCGTGAGTAGAAATCGTGATGGATACGGATTTTGTGTTGGACGTTTTCGTCGCCCCTCCCGCAGGGGCGTGAGTAGAAATACTTCACGCAGAGCGTTCGCGCTCAATGCAACGGTCGCCCCTCCCGCAGGGGCGTGAGTAGAAATGACTACATCACCATGAGCCGCGCGCGCTCCGCCGCCGTCGCCCCTCCCGCAGGGGCGTGAGTAGAAATCTTGGTTACAAGGGATATATCCAGCTTGCGCTTCGGTCGCCCCTCCCGCAGGGGCGTGAGTAGAAATGGTGTACTCGCGGAGAAATTTCACATCCTGACCAGCACTGGAGCGCTGAATCTCCAGTTATTTGACTGCAAATACGAGGATGTCCGAAAGGCAGCCGTCTTGCAGATGCTTGAGGCAATCTTCTCGAAGCATTGACACGGAAAACGAAGAAAGGAAAAAGAGGAAAAAGATGACCAGACAATATCAGATTCAAAAAATCACCGGGAAACCGGACTGGAATAAGATCGAAAAAGCGCCGATCGACCAGAAACTGTGGCTACCCTGTGAGCAGATCAGCGCCTACGCGCAGCTTGCGTACGATGACAGCCGGTTGTATGTGCGCCTTCACGCGGAGGAACCAACGATCCGCGCAGAAAATACCGGCATGCTTGACCAGCCGTGTCAGGACAGCTGCCTGGAGTTTTTCTTCAGCGCCGCAGAGCAGGATGCGCGATATATCAACATTGAGCTGAACCCCAGCCTGTGCATCTATTTCGGATTTGGGACCGGAAGAGAGGATCTGATGCGGATCCTGCTTCCGGACGGCGCAAAGACCTTGCATGCAGCCAGCGAAAGAACGCCCAGTGGCTGGGATGTGACGTATGAGCTTCCTTTTCAGCTGCTGCGGCTGTTCTTCCCGGATTTTGCTCCGTCCGGAACAATCCGGGGCAATTTCTACAAATGCGGCGATCTGACCGTGCAGGAGCATTATCTTGCGTGGAACCGCGTGGACGCGGAACGGCCCGATTTCCATCTTCCGAAGTGCTTTGGAGCGTTGATTTTTTCTGAATAAGCAAGCAGCCCGGCTCTGAATTCCGAGTCGGGCTGTTAAAGATGGCGGCATCTCATTGTATCAATGGGATGCCGCCATTTTGCTATCATACAATACACCTCCATTCTCAACGCCCTTTTTGAGCGAAAAAAGGCGCTGGTCATTGGTTCGTGAAAACCAACAATCCAGCGCCCATAACTTTGTGAAAGATTTTTCTTCGTTTCTTCCGGAATCTCGCCGCCGCAGCCCTCTGAAAAAGGGCGCTGCCACTGAAAATCCGCTTGAATATGGAAAAACAGAGGTTCAAATCCTGTTTGAACCTCTGCCAACCACGATTTCATCTATGGAGTTACCAAAGAATTTTGAGAATAAAAAATTGCCGAACCCCTTGAGATGACTGGCTTTTTTGCCATTTCATCTATAGTGTTCGGCAATCATGGAGGTGCCGCCCAGATTTGAACTGGGGAGTGAAGGTTTTGCAGACCTTTGCCTTACCACTTGGCCACGGCACCGGATATGAAAATAGGAATGCTGCGAAGGCATTCCTATTTATTTTGGAGCGGGTGACGAGGCTCGAACTCGCTACCTCCACCTTGGCAAGGTGGCGCTCTACCGGATGAGCTACACCCGCATAATGGTGCCTCCGGTCGGAGTTGAACCAACGACACGCGGATTTTCAGTCCGCTGCTCTACCTACTGAGCTACAGAGGCATATTGAGGCGAGATCACTCTCGCCTCAATACATTATGGCGACCCGGAACAGACTCGAACTGTCGACCTCCAGCGTGACAGGCTGGCGTGCTAACCGACTGCACCACCGGGCCAGGTAAATTGGTGGAAAGTACAGGGCTCGAACCTGTGACCCCCTGCTTGTAAGGCAGGTGCTCTCCCAGCTGAGCTAACCTTCCGTTCCATCAAGCCGCATCTCTCAGCGACGTGTGTATTATAACGGCCAGTTCGGCAAATGTCAAGAACAATTTTTAAAATCGTGAAACTTTTTCACTGGCGGCTACACCGGCTGCAATTCCATGCTTGAGAATACCTCCGTCAGCATGGTATCATAGCTGGTGCCGGCGCCCTCCGGCACGCTGACGGTCAGCGCGTAGCAGTAGCTGCCGTCGGAAATCACCTTGCAGCGGTACATACGCCCGCCCTCGTCGGAGGCCGCGTACCACGCAAACTGCCAGACGGGCCGGTTCTTGCCGCCGCTCTTATACACGTGCAGCGCGGACGCATCGAAGCCCGACAGCCGCCGGACGATCGCGGCGGCGGGCGCGGCGTCCAGAATTTCCGTCGTGATCTCATAGCCTCCGCCCGGCTGGGTATAGATCTGCCGCGCACCGCGCTCGGCGAAGACCTCCTCGACCGCGTCCTGCGGCAGGGCAATGCGGATCGCATAGGCCGCGCCGCCTTCAGCCGGCACACAGCCGCCGTCCACCGTTTCCCAGACTGTCTGCGCCGAGCAGGCGCACAGCAGCGCGCTCAGCGCCGCCATCCAACCGATCAGAATTCGCTTCATACCAGATCGCCTCCAATAGAAAGGAATGGTTCCATGCTTGTTTTCCTGCTTCTAATGAATGCATCCGGCTTCGCAATTATGCTGCTGGATAAAAATCTTGCCCGCTGTCACCGCCGCCGTGTCCCGGAGGCGCTGCTGCTGGCGTTTGCGGCCTGCTTCGGCAGTCTCGGTGTGCTGGCGGGGATGTATGTCTGCCGCCACAAGACGAGAAAGCCGCTGTTTACCATCACGGTCCCGCTGCTGCTTCTGGCGCAGTGCGCGATATTATATTTCCTGTTCCGCTGATCACTGGCGCAGCTTGCGCTTGTTGCCCTTGCTGTCGACGATATAGGTGTTGTCGAGCTGCTGGCGCAGATCGCCGACGACGGAATCGATGTAGGCCCGGCGCAGCACGGCCCGCTCTTCATTTTCCTCCGGCGTGAGGCCGACGGTCTTGGCCTTGCGGGCCAGCTCATTGATGCGGTCAATGTCTTCTTTTTTCATAGCAGATGCTCCTTACAGAAATCTTGTAATTTCAACGCAGATGCGGCCCTTTTTCGTATTGCCGCCGACGGCGTCCAGCCGGATCTTGCCAAGACCCCGGACGGTGATCACGTCGCCCTCCGTCGTCTGCTTGTCGCCCTTTACGCAGGGCGCGTAGTTCAGCTCGCATTTTCCGGCGCTGATATACTCCGCAGCCTTGCCGCGGCTGATGGAAAAGCCGGAGGAAACAATGCCGTCGAGCCGCAGGGAGGGCACGGTGTCGCGGATCTGCCGGACCTTCTGCTCCGGCACGGAAACGTCCGGGACCACGATGCGCTCCACGTGCAGCTTCGTGCGTCCGGCGGACAGAAAGTTCTGCAGCAGATACGGCAGCACCTCGCGCGTGACGAGAAAGTCGCAGCGGCCCTCGGCCACATAGATATCTCCAATCGTCTCGCGCTTCACGCCGCAGCCCATCAGCGCGCCGAGAAAATCCCGGTGCGTGAGCGTATCGCCCTCGAAATAGGATGCGCGGACGGCGGCGATCGGCCCGTCCTCGCTCTCCAGCCAGCTCTCGTCCAGATAGTCCGGCAGATAGCAGCAGATCTCGCGCTCAGCCATGGGCGGCCCGCCGTAAAACCGGATGTCCTGCCCGCGCAGCAGCTCGGCGGCAAGCATCTGCTCCCGTTTGGACAAAAAGCACGTTGAGGCCGGGATGCTGCGCGCGGCGGCGTTCGTCATGCGCTCGTACACTCTGGCCAGCAGCATTTCGTCTTCCTTTGTCTGCGCCATGCGCGCGATCTGTTCGCGTTTGTCCATTGCTCCGCCTCCTTTCGGTCTGTATTGTACCAGTCCTGCGGGAAAAATGCAATCCTGTCCGGATTTTCTGCCTGTTTTCATTACAGTTCTGTTACAAACAGGCCGGTTTGCTTGCAATCCTCCCGGCTGCCGCCTATACTGAATATAAATATACGTGGAAGGGGGCGTCGCCTTGAAAAAACTGCTTTGCGCGCTGCTTGCAGCTGTGCTGACGCTGACACTTATGATCCCCTGCACAGCAACGGACTTTGCAGGCTTTTCCGACCAGCAGGAGATCGAAAACAACAACGCCGTGCGGATGCTCTACGACCTCGGCCTGATCTCCGGCTATTCGGACGGCAGCTTCGGCCCGCAGAACCCCATCCGGCGTGAAGAGGTCGCCAAGCTGATGGCGCTTTTGCGCGAAGCGGAGCCGCAGGCCCAGAACGCCTCCGCTCCGTTCTATGACAGCACCACATCGTGGGCTGCAGATTATATCGCCTACTGCGCCGAGCACGACATTATCGCCGGCAGCAGCGGGCGCTTCCGCCCGGCGGACCATGTGACGATCCGCGAGCTTGCAAAGATGCTGCTCGTCATTCTCGGCGAGGACGCTTCGCACTATGTCGGCGCGAGCTGGGCGCAGAACGTCGACGAGGACGCGTTTGTGAAGGGGATCTACGCGGGCGTCTCCGCCAACTATGACTCCGCCGCTACGCGCGATACGGCGTGCCTGCTGATCTACAACGCCATGCTCTGCCCCAAGGTCGCGGACGCCTCGCTGGAGGGCGATCAGCGCTATGTGCTCGACGGCCTGATGAACCCCATGTCGTATCTGGAGATCCGTTTCGGTCTGACGCGTTACACCGCCACGCTGACCGGCAACGAATGCGCCGATCTGACGAGCGCAGGCAATACGCTTTCCGCCGGGACGAGCAAGCTGGCCGGTCACAAGGCGTTTGATATCTCTACGGATCTCAGCCTGCTTGGCCGGAACGTTGATATCTATGTGAAGGACGGCACGGTCTTCGGCATTCCCTGCTATGCGGTCGACGAGGTCTATTATACCTTCACCGACGCGTCCCAGCTCAAGGAGATCTGTGCCGGCGGCGGCTTCCGCCTGACGGAGGAGACGGCGTATTACTACAACTACACGCCCTCGAACAAGGATATCCTGAACACGCTGTCCGAAAATGACAAGATCACCGTGATCGACCACGACGGCGACAACGCGTTCGACGTGGTCCTCGTCACGACGAGCTATCCGGCGACGGTCACCTCCGTCTCCCCGCTGACGGTCGACGTCGACGGCGAGACCCAGACCGTCCGCGCGTTCAGCAGCACCGACGTGTTCACTGTCGGCGAGGCGGTCTACTACAGCCAGATCTGCGGAAACGGATATATCCGCAGGCTCAGCTGACAATTGCAAAACAGACCAAAGGGGCTGCCTCTTAGAGAGGCAGCCCCTTCCAGTTTGTCAAAAAGGCCGATTTTTTCAGTATTTGCATTTCTTCCATCAGCTTCGCCGCCAGCGTCCCTCCTCCTATTGGCCGCTTGTGCGAATTCGCCGAAGCCCCCAAAGCCTCCTTTTGCCGTGCCCCGCGCGGTAAGCGGAGGCGGCACTTCCAAAGAAAATGCCGGAGGGAATGTGCCGCAAATTTCAGAGTGCTCCGGGATTTGCAGCGGACGGCTTTGTTATACCTTCAATATAAGCACTTACTGAACAGGGTGCCACGCGATGAAGTAGTCCCATTCCTTCCGCATTCTCCAACCAAATGCTTCTTCTGATTCAAAGCTGGAAATTTCTTTGTTCAGACGGTCTGCTTCTGCCTTCATAGCCTGCTTTTGCTTTTCCTGTTCCGCTATTGTTTGTTTCAGGGCTTCGATCTGTTCGGCAGCTTTCTTTTTTCCAAAAATTTTTCTCTCAAGCGAAGCTATCTTTTCATTAGCGGCACCGATACTCTGCGAAATCGTCTCAATTTTGTCTTTACAGGCTTTCAGTTCATCCGTTTGTTTGGTGCGCTGCTTTGCCTTTTTGTAATACTCTGCAACCTGCGCGTTGAATTTCTCTCGCTTTTCCGGATAATACATGAAATAGTTTTCAACGATCTCCTGCGCGGCTTCCTCTGCAATCACGCTTGGATAAATCTGGTTTTCTTCAAAACGTGTGCAGTCTCTTGGTGTGTGCTCAGGATATTGCAGCGGAGAAGTCAGAAATGACTTGTCCCAATAGTAAAGAATCCCATCTTTTTCACGGAGTTTTGGAATGAAAGCGCCATCTACATACTCGTAATGCTGCGCAGAAATTGTTCTAATAATATATTTTGTGATCCATTTTGTATTATATTCTTCGTAGAACTCCTTATTCTTTTCCCAACGATATGCGGCAGTTGTTTTTTCGGTGGTTCTAATCAGTTCATACAGGAATGGATCTGCAACAATCATCATGCCGCAGGTTTCGGATTCAAAGAAATACGGAGCATATGAAATATAGTCTCCCGTCAATGCGGTGTATTTATTGCAGATATATGCGTACAGGTATTCTTTGAACGCTAAAGGAAAATGCAAGCCGCGATATGTCGATTCCTCTTTTGATAATTGCAGATACCGAAAGAAATTTTCGATAAAGATATCAAGCGCACTGCAATATGCGGCATAGTCTGCAAGGGACGTCGGCGTAGCCGGTGTATATTCTTCGGGCGGTGCGGGGGCGTAAATGCTGCGGTCGTATCCCATACGATGCGCAAAGAGTCTCAGATAGTCGATTGCTGCATCAAATTCTTCCTGTGTAGCGGTTCCCTTGCTTCTCAGCAGTTCCATGCCATGTTTTTCTTTCAAATCCTTTTGCTGTTTTAATTCCATCGCCAGTTCATCGGCACCGCCGAATTCAATATTTTTAAACTTTGACGTGAGGTATTCCCATTCTATCGGTGAGCCGCGAAGCTTCAAATGTGCTCTTGCGTTCAAGCTCATAACGCCAAGATCAATCACCTGCTTAATTTCTTCTGGCATTGCATAGCTAAGTGTCATACCGCAATCCGGACATTTGAATACTTGCTGCTGTTGGTTTTTAATTCCTGCCGCAGCCCCTCCAGCGCCAAGTATCGCCGTGCCAACCGCGCCTTTCAGATAATCGTACTTTAGTCCTCCGATTTGCGTATCCGTCACAACATTCGGACTGCCGCAAGCCGCGCAACGGTAAAGTGCCATCGTTATGTTTCTTCCTTTCTCAATTTGTTTTCATGCTTCGCACATGATCTACACAATCCAACGCAGCGACCATCAAAGGCAAGTGCTTCGTCATAGGTATCAAACCACCTGACATGATATGGGAGGATTTTACTTTCTTTGCAGTATCCTTTGATATGGAGCCGGTGCGTTCTTTCATTGTAGAAATACTGTTTCATAGAACCCCTTCTTGATAAATCCTAAAATTCTCTGTTTTCTACCATTATAGAGATTTATATTCCCTAAGTCAATCAAAATATATCTTTTTATTATCTGAAAATCGCCATGCTGAGAATTATACTATACGCACAGCGAGGTGATTGTATGGATTATCTGGAATGGTTTTACCGTCGGATAGCCGAACTGCGGGCGCAGAAGGGGGTTTCCGCGCGGGATATGAGTCTTTCGCTTGGGCAGAGCGAGAGCTATATCAATAAGATCGAGAACAGAAGAACATTGCCGTCGATGACGGGTTTTTTCTATATTTGTGAATACCTGAATATTACGCCGCAGGAGTTTTTTAACTTTGATGCAGCTGCACCGCGAAAAGCAAAGGAGCTTCTGCATGAAATCGAAAAACTGACGCCAGAGCAATCCGAGCACGTTCTGCAAATTGTCAGGGACATATCGTATAAATAATAAAGGGGCTGCAGCGAGGTTCATTTCGCTGCAGCCCGTTTTGCTGATATGATACTCAATAATTTTCTTCGCGGAGTTCAAAATAGCTCTGCGGGTGATTGCAGGCGGGACAGACCTCGGGGGCCTTTGTGCCGACAGCGATGTGGCCGCAGTTGCGGCATTCCCAGACCTTGACTTCGCTCTTTTCGAACACCTGCGCTGTCTCCAGATTGTGCAGCAGTGCGCGGTAGCGCTCTTCGTGGTGCTTTTCGATCTCCGCGACGAGGCGGAAGCGCTGTGCCAGCTCCGGGAAGCCCTCTTCCTCGGCAGTCTTGGCAAAGTCCTGATACATATCCGTCCATTCGTAGTTTTCGCCTGCGGCGGCAGCGGCCAGATTGGCCTTCGTGTCGCCGATGCCGGACAGCTCCTTGAGCCAGAGCTTTGCGTGCTCCTTCTCGTTCTCCGCTGTTTTCAGAAACAGCGCCGCCATCTGCTCGTAGCCCTCTTTTTTCGCGACGGACGCGAAGAAGGTGTACTGGTTCCGTGCCTGCGATTCGCCTGCAAAGGCTGCGCGCAGATTCGCTTCGGTTTTCGTGCCTGCATATTTGCTCATGATCCCGTCTCCTTTTTAATAATCAGTTATTTTAGTATTCCTTGCCTGTCTGAAATGATTCTAACATATCTGATTCAATTTTGCAAGTAGTTATCATTATTATTTTTAGTCAAAATAAAACTCGCCGTCCTTTTTCCGGGGGCGGCGAGTTTTTCTGTCATGTCTGCCGGTCAGTCCGGCTGCTCGAAGCTGCTGTCCATGAGCGCCTGTTCAAGCTGCCGGGCGTGGTCAAGCTCGGAGTAGGGGACGAAGAAGTCCGTCCGGGTGCCGACCTCGCCGGTATAGGCCGCGGTGCGCGGGCTCCACTGGCGGATGATGACGGGGATATGGTCGTCCTTGAGAATGCCGTGATACATCTCGGCCCACGGGGAGCATTTGTTGCCGATGAAGCAGTAATCGTCCATTTTCGGCCCGCGCGTGAGTCTGCTGCCGCAGAACGCGCAGGTGTTTTCCTCGTTCAGCAGATAACAGTTTTCACAGTAAAACATGACGCAGCTCCTTCCCGGCGCTTATTTCCGCGCCCGCAGCTCTTTGCGCTCCTTCTTTGTCTTGCAGAAATGCTCCAGCACGGGGATGAACAGGAAGCAGGTGAAGGCTGCCGTAAAGCCGCCGTTATACAGGCAGAACGCGCCGTGCAGCAGCGGGACGCAGGTGACGAACGTGTAATGGATCATGCCGAATACGATGCCGGCCAGCCAGCCGTAGACGCCCGTAACAGGGGACAGGCCGTTTGCAAAGCAGAGGCCGATGACGATGGCCTGTGCGTTTGCCATGAGCGTATGTTCCGCGCCGGTGAGGCCGCAGACGAATTCCGCGATGTAGCTTGCGGCAACATAGCCCACCATGATCGGCCAGACATTGGCCGGATGGCTGCCCTTATAGCAGCAGCAGACCATGCAGAACACGCAGCCCAGCGTCGCGGCGTTCCACTTTGCGCCGATAAGCAGGTAGTACAGGACGATAAACAGCCCGTAAATTCCGAAATTCAGGATCGCCGCGCCGGAGCCGTATTTCGTGCCGTAGTCGACGTTGTAGCCGGAATCGCGCAGGAGCCTGCCGTATTCCTTCGCCCCGCCGAGCGCAAGGCCCCAGATGATGGCCAGCGCGAACACCACCAGACAGAAGCCGACGCTGACGGGCACGAAGCTGTCTGCCAGACCGACGTTTTCCGATGCGGGAGGCGCGGAGGTGAAGATCTTATACAGAAGCGAGCGCAGGAAGAACGCAATCAGGCCGATGGGCACGGCTGCGTTATAAAGGTCGTAGCCCTTGTGCATCTGCGGGCTGTGCGGCAGGACGGCAGGGAAGAGGAAGCCGATAAAAACGCCGACAGCCAGCGCAAGAACGATGCCGAGGCCCGTAAAGCCGTGCCACGCCTCGCCGGGATAGCGGAAGAGCATTTCCGTGATGAGCGGGGCAAGACCCGTGGAGAACAGGAAGGCATTCGCCATCGCACCGGGCTTTTTCTTCATGGCAAGACAGTAGACCAGAACGCCTGCGAACGAGAACCAGATGTTGAGGATTGTCGTGCCCCAAAAGCAGAAGCCTGCCGTCAGGAAAAACGCGAGGACGGACACGCCGTCCGGCTTGCTGCCGGGCAGGCAGTAAATCCCGAGACACACGGCGCAGACCAGCGCGGCATTCAAAAACGTTCCGCCGAAGCCGCCGTAGCTGCTGTCAAAGTAGCTCTTGACGGTCTGGCCGGACTGCGTACAGATGCGGCCAAGGCCCGCAAAAATGTCGGAGGCCGACTCGTGGTACAAAGCAGCACTGATGACCGCGGCCAGCAGGCACAGCAGCGTGAACCCAGCAAACAGCCAGCGGATGGCGGTCTGCGGAGTCTTGAATTTTTCTTTCATACTTCCACTCTCCCTTCGAAAAACTGCCGCCGGAAAAGACCGGCGGCAGCGCGGTAAAACGGTTTACAGCGTGCGCTCGGCAGCCTCGACCACATGGCCGATGAGCACGGAGGTTGTGACGGAGCCGACACCGCCGGGAACCGGCGTGATCGCGCCGACAATGGGTTCGACCTCGGAGAACACGGCATCGCCCGCGATAGCGCCCTTGCCGCCCTTGGAATTGACCTTCTCGGGGTCCCAGTTGATGGACACGTCGATAACGATCTGGTTTTCGGAGACATAGTCCTTCGTCAGGCTGTTCAGAACGCCTGCGGCGGAGACGAGAATGTCCGCCTTGCGGGCGATCCCGGCCACGTCGACGGTCTTGGTGTGGCAGACGGTGACGGTGGCGTTCTTGGCCATGAGCATCATCGCGGCAGGCTTGCCGACGACGAGGGAACGGCCGATGACGACGGCGTTCTTGCCCTTGCAGTCAATGCCGTAGTAGTCCAGAATTTCCATGCACGCCTGCGGGGTGCAGGGCGCGAAACCCAGCTTCTTGCCGGTGAAGACGCCGGCGTTGGAGAGGTCGGTCATGCAGTCGACGTCCTTGCGGGCGGCCAGATGGTTGCAGATCTCGTCCTGATCGGCCTTCAGATGCTTCGGCAGGGGCCGGAACATGAGGCAGCCGTGGATGGAATCGTCAGCGTTGATCGCTTCGATCTGCGCGATGAGCGCTTCCTTCGTCACGTCCTCAGGCAGGACGAACTTCTGAACCTCCACGCCGATGAGCTCTGCGCGGGCGGTCGCGCCCTTTTCATAGGACAGGTCGGAGGGATTCTCGCCGCAGCGGACGATGGCAAGCTTCGGGCTGACGCCCTTTTCCTTCAGAGCCGCGACACGCGCCTGCAGCTTTTCGTTCATCGCAGCGGTAACTTCCTTGCCAAGCAGTAACTTTGCCATAGTTCTCTCTCCTTCTTATTTAAAGAAACCGGCCTTGACCGTCTCGAAAATCTCATCGGCCATTTTGCCGTATTTGTCCAGCATCCCGAGGCATTTGGCGTTCATTTCCTCGGCCAGCTCCCGGTTCTGGAGCGTTTTGGTGTTGATAAAGACGTTGAGCGAGGCCGCCTGCAAAGCGGACTTCACGATGGCCGCGCCGCAGCCCGCGTCGGAGACGGCGAGGCGGGAGCCTTTGGCGGCGAAGACGGAGATCGCCTCGATGGACTCGCAGCACAGCTCCATGATGTGCATTGGGACCTGGCAGGCCGTGATCGTGGCCTTTTCCATGATCTCCGGGCGGCTGGGGTCGTCCTTGGGGATGCCGTAGGCCTTGGACAGGGGGATGAAGCCCTCTGCGTCGGCGGGGACCTGATCGAGAAGCTCGGTCTGGAGCTTGTCGCATTTTTCCTTCAGGGCGATAATCTCAGCCTCAACGTCGGCGTACTTCTTCTTGCCGACGGTGAGAGAGCCGACCATGTTGCCCAGCGCCGTGCCGAGCGCGGCGACCAGCGCGGACGCGCCGCCGCCGCCGGGGGCAGGCTCGCTCGAGGCGAGCACCGTGACAAATTCACGGCAGGATCTTGTCGTATAATCCATAATAACTCCTTATTTTCAGCAAGGCAGGCGGCGGATGTCCGCCGCCTGCCGGTAAGTCATGTAAATCAGAACAGGCCGGAAACCTTGCCGGTCTCGGTGTCGACGTCGATGCGGCGGTAGGCCGGGTTTGCGGCAGTACCGGGCATCATGGAGATGGTGCCTGCCATCGGGCAGAGGAACTTCGCGCCGCCATACTCCAGAATGTCGCGGATGGCGAGCCGCCAGCCGGTGGGAACGCCCTTCTTCGTCGGGTCGTCGGACAGGGACAGGTGGGTCTTGACCATCATGGTGCAGTAATCCTTGTACTTCGGGTCAGACTCGAAGCGCTCAGCCTTCTGCACAGCCAGAGGTGCCCAGTCAACGCCGTCGGCGCCGTAGACTTCCTTGGCAATCAGTTCCACGCGCTGACGCAGCGGCATTTCAAGATCGTACAGGAACTTGATGTTGACCGGCTCCTCGCAGGCTTCGACGACGGCCTTGGCCAGTTCGATGGCGCCTTCGCCGCCGTAGCGCCAGTGGTTGGACTCCGCGCAGCGGACGCCGTGCTCCTTGCAGAGCTTCTTGAGAAGGGCGATCTCCGCGTCGGTATCGGTGTAGAAGCGGTTGATGCAGACGACCGGGTTGATGCCGGACTTTTTGATGGTGTTCACATGATGGAACAGGTTGCAGGTGCCCTTTTCCAGAAGCTCGAGGTTCTCCTCGGTGTATTCCTTCGGCAGGGGAGCGCCCGGAGTGACCTTCGGGCCGCCGCCGTGCATCTTGAGCGCGCGGACGGTCGCGACCAGAACAGAGACGTTCGGGGTCAGGCCGGACAGACGGGTCTTGACGTTCCAGAACTTCTCGAAGCCGATGTCGGCAGCGAAGCCGGACTCGGTGACGTGATAGTCGAACAGCTTCAGAGCCAGACGGTCAGCGATGACGGAGGACTGGCCGATGGCGATGTTGGCGAACGGGCCGGCGTGAACGAGAACCGGCTGATGTTCGACGGAATAGCACATGGTCGGGTTGATGGTGTTGCGCATCCACGCAGTCATCGCGCCTGCGACCTCAAGATCGTCGCAGGTGACGGGCTCGCCGCTGCGGGAGTACGCGACGACGATCTTGCCGATACGCTCACGCAGATCCTTGAGGTCACGGGCGACAGCCAGAATGGCCATCAGCTCGGAGCCGACGGCGATGCCGAACTTGGACTCCATCATGAAGCCGTCCAGACGGCCGCCGATGCCGATGATGATGTTGCGCAGGCCCTGCGCGCAGAAGTCCATGACCCAGCCCATCTCGATGCGCTTCGGGTCGATGTCGAGGCGCTTGAGGCCCTTCTTGGCCAGCCACTCGTCGTTGTTGTTGCGCTCGTGCTGCATACGCGCGTTCAGGGCGACCATCGCCAGGTTGTGCGCGTTCATAATGTCGTTGATATCGCCGGTCAGGCCGAGGGAGAACTCGGTCATCGGCATCAGAAGGGCGTTGCCGCCGCCGGCCGCAGTGCCCTTGACGTTCATGGTCGGGCCGCCGGAGGGCTGACGCAGCGCGCCGCCGACGTTCAGACCCAGCTTGCCGAGGCCTTCGATCAGGCCCAGAGAAACAGTGGACTTGCCTTCGCCGAACGGGGTCGGGGTAATGGCAGTGACTTCGATGAACTTGCCGTCGGGCTTATCCTTCAGACGCTTCATGACCTTGATGAAGTCGATCTTCGGGGTCTTGCCGTAGGGGATGATCTCCTCGGGCAGCAGGCCGAGCTTCTCGCGGAAATAATCCACGGGGGGCAGATTCTTTTCTGCTTCCTCTGCGATCTGCCAGTCCTTGTACACGGTCGGGTCGAGCGTGACGCGGCCGGTCTGCGGGTCTACGTACTTGCCGTCTTTGAATTCGATTGCCATATGTATTGTATCCTCCTTGCAGGCGCGGGGCCTTAACTATCCCGTTGCCTGGTATTTTCGGCGCTGCGTGTCCAGTCGTGCGCGGGTTCCGGCGCCATGTCTGTAATCGATATTGTTTTATCGGTTACGCAAAAAGTTTACCACGAACGCTCCCGGAAGTCAATCATTCCGGCGCGCTGCGGGTGTGGAAAATAGCACGAATTTTCCATATCAGAATTGTCATATTTGCCATACTACAAACGAGATACTTAATTTGTGAGAATTACACATGTCAAAAATGATATAGAATGCGCATAAAAGCTTCCCCCTGCTGTGCTCCGCACGGCAAGGGGAAGCAATGCGCTGCTTATGTCAGCGCATAGAGCGCGGAGAATTTTTCTTCCAGATAGGTCAGGAAATACTCCGGGTTCAGGCTCTCGCCGGTGATGGCGCGGATCCATTCATCCGGCGTTGTGACGGAGGCGATGGAAAATACGTGCGATTTCAGCCAGTCGCGGATGGGGAGCAGATCGCCCTTTGCCGCGCAGGCAAAGACGTCGAAGTCCTTCTCCATCGTCCGCAGGATCTGCGCGCCGTAGGCAGAGCCGAGCGCGTAGGACGGGAAGTATCCGGCGGGCATCGTCCAGTGCACGTCCTGCAGGCAGCCCTGTGCGTCGTCCGGGACGGCGACGCCGAGATAGTCCTGATATTTCCGGTTCCAGAGTGCCGGAATCTCATCGACCGTGATCTCTCCGTTCATGAACGCCTTTTCCAGTTCATGGCGGATCATGATGTGCAGGCAGTAGGTCAGCTCGTCCGCGTCGCAGCGGTTGAGGCCCGGCGCAGCGGCGTTGACGGCCTCATAAAGCTCACGCTCGGTCACGTCGGCGAACGTGCCGCCGCTCAGCTCCTGCAGCTTGGGATAGATGAAGTGCACAAACGCCTCGCTGCGGCCGATCAGGTTTTCGTAGAAGCGGGAAATGCACTCGTGCATCCCGTTCGTCATGGAGTTTGCGGCGTGCTCGCGGTAAAATTCCTCCGGCTCGTTCTGCATGAACAGCGCGTGGCCGCCCTCATGGAGCGTGGTGAAGATATTGGAGACGAAATTGTTCTCATAATAATGCGTCGTGACGCGCACGTCCCTGGGGCCGAAGTTTGTGGTGAACGGATGCTCGGTCGTCATGAGGACGAGCGCGTCCTGCTTTAAGCCCTCCAGCTCCAGCAGGTATCTGGAGAACGCCTCCTGCTGCGAAATGGGGCACGGGCGGGACATGAAATCCGTGCGGATGGGCTTGCCCTCCGCCTGAATGCGCCGCACCAGCGGGACGATCCGCGCGCGCAGCGCGTCAAAAAACGCGTCGAGCTGGGCGATGCTGCCGCCCTTTTCGGTGTCGTCCAGCAGCGCGTCGTAATACGTCGGCTTTTTCTGTTCACGCAGATCGAGCGCCTTGTGCGTGTAGGAAATGATCTCGGCCAGCGAATCGCGGAACAGGGAAAAGTCCGCTGCCTGCTTCGCCTCCAGCCATTTGGAGTAGGCGCGGTTGTAGGCGAGGCTCATTTCGTAATTCAGCTTTGCCGGGATATTCTTTTCCTTCTCCCACGCCTCATACAGGTGCTCCACGACCTTCTTCTGCACCGGCGTCAGTCCCTCACTGTCCGCGTGCAGCTCGGTTACAAGCTGGGCGTAGCGCTTGGTGTGCGTGAGCCGGAAATGCCGGTCGGACAGAACGGCCATATCCGCGCCCGCCTGCTCCATGCCGTCCTTCGGCGCGCAGCACTGCATATCGAAGTCCAGCTTGCCCACGGCACGGGCATAGACGCTGGCTTCGTCGAGCAGTTTACGCAGACGGTCAAATTTCTGCTGATTTGTCATAGGGATCCCTCCTTTTCTTTCATCGTACCACGATTTGTCTGCGGACGCAAGACACGGGCATTGCGAAACATGGACGGGATATGCTATAATCCCAACAGAGTATTATATTAATGAAGGGAGATTTCCATGAAATTTTCTGAAATGCCGTATGCACGGCCCGATCTGAACGAGCTGAAGCAGCAGCTGCAGGCGCTGACCGACCGGCTGAAGGCCGCACCGGATTATGCCGCCGCGCGCGAGGCGTTCCTCGCCCAGCAGAAGCTGTCGATGCACATCGATACGCTCGCCACGCTCTCGAGCGTCCGCAACTCCATCGACACCCGCGACAAGTTCTACGACGCCGAAGAGGAGTTCTGGAACGAAGCAGGGCCCGAGCTTCGCGCCTATGACGACGCGTGGACGGCTGCCATGCTGGAAAGCCCGTTCCGCAAGGAATTCGCAGCGGAATACGGCGATCTGATGTTCCTCAACGCCGAGATCGCCCGCAAGGCGTTCTCTCCCGCCATTGTCGAGGAGCTGAAGCAGGAAAACCAGCTCGTGCAGGACTATCAGAAGCTGATCGCCAGCGCACAGATCGAGTTCGAAGGCGGCACCTACACCATCTCGCAGCTGTCCCCGTTTAAAAACGACCCGGACGACGCGCGGCGTCTGGCCGCGTGGCAGGCCGAGGGCGGCTGGTACAAGGCGCACCAGCCGGAGCTGGACGAGATCTATGACAAGCTCGTGAAGCTGCGCGACGCGATGGGCCGCAAGCTGGGCTACGACGGCTATACCGAGCTCGGCTATTACCGCATGGGCCGCAACTGCTACACGAAGCAGGACGTGGAGAAGTTCCGCGCCGCCGTTATCAAATACGTCGTGCCCGTCGCGGCCTCCGTCTATGAGGCGCAGGCAAAGCGCCTTGGCAAGACCTACCCCATGACCTTTGCCGACAACGCCCTCTCCTTCCGCAGCGGCAACCCGAAGCCCTGCGGAACCCCGGACGACATTCTCGCGCAGGGCAAACGGTTCTATGAGGCGCTTTCCCCCGAAACCGGAGAATTCTTCAACACGATGCTCGATAACGAGCTTCTCGACGTGCTGTCCACCCCCGGCAAGCGGGCCGGCGGCTACTGCACGAGCCTTGGCGAATACCGCGTTCCGTTTATCTTCGCCAACTTCAACGGCACGCAGCACGACGTTGAGGTCGTAACGCACGAGGCGGGCCACGCCTTTGCCGCGTATCTCAACCGCGACCGCGTCCCGACCGAGACGATCTGGCCGAGCCTTGAGGGCTGCGAGGTGCATTCCATGTCCATGGAATTCTTCGCGTGGCCGTGGGCCGAGGGCTTCTTTGGAAGCGATACCCGCAAGTTCCGCTACAGCCATCTGGCCGGTGCGCTGACCTTCATCCCCTACGGCACGATGGTCGATCATTTCCAGCATATCGTCTATGAAAAGCCGGAGATGACCCCGGCGGAGCGCCATGCAGTGTGGAAAGAGCTTCTGGGCGTGTATATGCCGTGGATGAAGCTCGGCAGCGAGATCCCCTTCTACGGCGACGGCGAGGGCTGGCAGCGGCAGCTGCATATCTATGTGAACCCGTTCTATTACATCGACTACTGCCTCGCGCAGACCGTCGCGCTGCAATTCTGGGCGCGCATCCAGAAGGATCTGCCTGACGCATGGGCACATTACATGGCCTACACCCGGCAGGGCGGCAGCCGCGTGTTCACGGAGCTTCTGAAAAACGCGGAGCTGGACAGCCCGTTTGAGGAAAGCTGCCTGCGCGGCGTGTGCGAGGAAGCCAAAGCATGGCTCGACAGCTATGACCTGACCGGCATCGCATAATCACGGTTGACATTCCGGAACAAATACGGTATAGTAATTCCAGAAATATTGTTCGCGGCCACAAGGGCGGAATTGGCGTTCCCAATTCCGCCCTCGGCCTGTCTTCGAAAGAAAGCGAGGCGAGAACCCTGAAACAGAAGAAAAAAAGCTCCAACGGGCGGACGCTTGCGCGGCTGCTGCACGGAAGCTGGCGGTATTTTGCCGCCTGCATCGCCGCAAGCCTGCTCTTTACGCTTTGTGAGCTGATCATTCCGCAGATCATCCGCGTGAGCGTCGACTCCCTGATCGGGCAGGCCCCGGTGAAGTCCGCGGCGGCGCGGCCTATCGTCGAAGCGCTCGGCGGCGCGGCGTATCTGCGGCAGAACCTCTGGGTCCCGGCGGTTTTTATGGCGGGACTCGGGCTTCTCTCGGCCGTTATGCGCTACTGCGTGAATATCTACAGCTCCAAGGCGGGCGAAACACTCGTCAAGACCAGCCGGGACCTGCTGTACCACCACATCCAGCACCTGCCGTGGAAGTGGCATATGCAGAACCCCACCGGCGATATTATCCAGCGCTGCACCTCGGACGTTGAGCGTATCAAGACCTTCTTTGAAGAGCAGTTCGTCTCCGTGTTCCGCGCTGTGGCAATGATCGTGTTCGCGCTCGTGTGCATGGCGCTTATGAACTGGAAGCTGGCGCTCGTGCCGGCAATTATGTTCCCGATCATCATCGTCTATTCTCTGCTGTTCCACAACTCCATCCGGGAGCGCTACACCGCCTGTGACGAGTCCGAGGGCGTGCTGTCCACCATCGCGCAGGAGAATCTGACCGGCGTGCGCGTTGTGCGCGCCTTTGGCCGCGAGGAATACGAGCGGCAGCGCTTTGAAAAGCAGAACGAGGACTATACCACGCTCTGGGTGCGCCTGTGCCGCACGCTTTCGGACTTCTGGGCCGTCGGCGACGCGACGGCCTGCATCCAGACGATGCTCGTCGTGCTGATCGGCAGCATTCTGTGCGTGCGCGGCGAAATGACCGAGGGCGAGTTCGTCTCCTTCGCCATCTACAACACCATGAGCATTTCCCCCGTGCGCCGTCTGGGCCGCGTGATCTCCGAGATGAGCAAGGCGGGCGTTTCCGTGTCCCGTATCGGCGAAATTCTCGACGCCCCCTGCGAGCAGGACAGGCCGGACGCGAAGGAGCTGCCCATGGACGGCGATATCGTCTTCGACCATGTTTCGTTCCGCTATGAGACGGGGCCGGACGTGCTTTCCGACGTGTCCTTCACCATTCCCGCCGGGTCGAGCTTCGGCATTCTGGGCGGCACCGGCTCCGGCAAGAGCAGCCTGCTGCTGATGCTGTGCAGGCTCTACGCGCCGTCGGAGGGCCGCGTGACGGTCGGCGGGGAGGATCTGGCCGATATGCCCGCAGCCTGGGTGCGCGACCATGTGGGCGTTGTCTTACAGGAGCCGTTTTTGTTCTCGCGCACGATCGAGGAGAACATCGGCATCTGCGGCGCGGACGGCGAAACGGTACGCAAAGCCGCCGCGACAGCCTGCATTGCCTCCGATATCGAGCAGTTCGCGAACGGCTATGACACCATGGTCGGCGAACGCGGCGTGACGCTCTCGGGCGGACAGAAGCAGCGCGTGGCCATCGCGCGGATGCTGACGAAGAAAACGCCCGTGATGGTCTTCGACGATTCCCTGTCCGCCGTCGACACGCAGACGGACGAGCACATCCGTGAAGCGCTGAACCGGGATCTGGCCGGGACGACGACCATCATCATTTCCCACCGCATCACGACACTCATGGACTGCGACAATATTCTGGTGCTGGAGCACGGAAAGGTCCTCCAGCGCGGCACGCCGCAGGAGCTGCTGCGGCAGCCCGGCCTGTTCCGGCAGATCTATGATATGCAGATGTCCATCGGAGAGGAGGAGCCGGCATGAAGCAGGAAAAAGAAAAAAAGGGCCTGCCGTTTTTCGGCATCCCGAAGCTGGCTCCTTATTTAAAGCCCTATAAAATGCTGTTTTTCTGGATGGTTGTGACCGGCACGGTCGGCAGCGGCATGGACGCGATCATCCCCCTGTTCCAGCAGCACGCCATCGACCATTTTATCGCGGACAAAACCATGCAGGGCGTCGGCGGCTGGCTGGCACTGTACATTCTGGTCATGATCATTCAGACCGCGACGAACTACATTTCCGCCTACGGCGCGTGCAGGGCCGAGCTCTATATCGGCCGCGACTTAAAACGCGAGACGTTCAACCATCTGCAGACACTGTCCTTCTCCTACTTCAACCAGAACAGCGTCGGCTATACCCACGCGCGCGTCATGTCCGATACCGACCGCATTGCAAGCACACTGGCCTGGGGTCTGATGGAGGGCGTGTGGTACATCGCGTATCTGCTGCTGGCGATCGTGATGATGTTTGCGCTCAACTGGAAGCTGGCGCTGTGTGTGATGGTCATTGTGCCGGTGCTGGTGATCTCGGGCGGGTATTTCCAGAAAAAGCTCGTCTTCTTCCACCGCCGCGTGCGCGAGCAGAACTCGAAGATCACCGGCGCGTTCAACGAGGGCATCACCGGCGCGAAAACGACCAAGACGCTGGTCATTGAGGATAAGGTCGAGCAGGAGTTCGACGATCTGACCGGCGAAATGAAGCGCCTGAGCGTCCGCGCCATGCACTTCCGTGGCGTGTTCATGTCCACGACGGCCTTCGCCGCGTCCATTGCGCTGGCGATCGTCCTGTGGCGCGGCGGTGTGATCACAAGAGACGGCGTGATCCTGATCGGTACGCTGTCGGTGTTTATGAACTATGCGCAGGGCATGATGGAGCCGATCCAGTGGCTCGTGCAGGTCATGTCGTCGCTCGTCAACGTGCAGGTCAACGTCGAGCGCGTCACAAGGCTGCTCGAAACGGAATCCGACGTCAGCGACACGCCGGAGGTCACGGAAAAGTACGGCGACGCGTTCCACCCCAAAAAGGAAAACTGGGAGCCGCTTCACGGCGACATTGAATTTCAGGACGTCACCTTCCGCTACCCCGACGGCAGCGAAAACGTGCTGGAGCATTTTAACCTGAAGGTCCCGCAGGGCACGAACGTCGCCATTGTCGGCGAGACGGGCGCGGGCAAATCCACGCTGGTCAATCTCGTCTGCCGCTTCTTTGAGCCGACGCAGGGCCGCATTCTGATCGATGGCCGCGACGCGCGGGAACGCAGCCAACTCTGGCTGCACTCGAACATCGGTTATGTGCTGCAAACGCCGCATCTGTTCTCCGGCACAGTTCTGGAGAACCTGCGCTACGGCAGGCCCGACGCGACGATGGACGAGATCGAAGCGGCTGTAAAGGCCGTCTCCGCCGACCAGATTATCGCCCGTCTGCCGGACGGCTATAATACCGACATCGGCGAGGGCGGCAATACCCTCTCCACGGGCGAAAAGCAGCTTTTGTCCTTTGCCCGTGCGCTGCTGGCCGACCCGCGCATTTTCGTGCTCGACGAAGCGACCAGCTCCGTCGACACCGTGACCGAGCGGCTTATTCAGGACGCCATCGAAAAGGTCATGGCGGGCCGCACCTCGTTCATCATCGCGCACCGCCTGTCGACCATCCGCCGTGCGGACGTGATTCTGGTCGTGCACGACGGCAAGATCATCGAAAGCGGCACGCACCGCTCTCTGATGGAGGCAAAGGGCGCGTATTACCAGCTCTACACCCGCCAGTACCGCGAGGAGCAGACCCGCTCCATGATGGAATAAGCAGCGCTAGGGTGTATCTGAAAACTCCCAACGCACCCGGACAGCGGATCTTTTCACGCTGCGCTGCACCATTTTTCCTTGAAATACGTCAGTATTCCTGCGAAAAAATGTCTTGCTCAGCGCAAAAATTTCTCGCTGCCGGTCACATTGGGAGTTTTCAGATACACCCTAAGAGCGAAGACCCGCCCGTCAGGGCGAGGCCGCTCTGGTTTACTGCTTTTTTGTCTGCATGACTATCAGAACGCCCTGTTCAACCGTGATCTCTGCCTCCGGCGCGTCGAATTCATTGCTGACGCCGAGCGGGAAGCGGTTGTCCAGCGCGGCGTTCTCCAATTCGTATTTTACCCCGCGCAGGCACACGCCTGTGCTGGCGTCCGAAAGCGAAAACACGGACAGGCCCCAGCCGGGCCGCTTTTTCAGGCGGAGCGTTCCGTGCGTCAGGAAGCTGATCTCCGAGCCTTCATCCAGAATGGTCACGGACGCGCCCTGTACGGCGGCGTTCGCCGCGTTCTGGAGATTGGCCAGCGTGTGATCCAGCCGCCCGCCCAGCGCGCAGGTCAGGACCAGCGTCCGGAAGCCGTGCGCCAGCGCGTATGTGATGGCGTGGCCGGTGTCCGTGTCGTCCTTCTCAGGGATCAGACGCTCCACGGCTACGCCCGGCGCGACTGCACCGGAATAGGAGTCGAAGTCGCCGATGAACAGATCCGGCGTCAGACCGAGCCGTTCACAGTAGGCGTAGCCCCGGTCGCAGGCAATGACAAAATCGCCCGGCTGCTGCTCCGGCGCGGGGCTGAAAACGCCGCCGGAGACGATGATACAGCGGTTTTCCATAAAAAATGCTCCTACCTTCTGTTTTGAATGCGTCTGCGCGCGTTCAGCAGCATATCAAGCAGGCTCAGCGTCAGGCTCACGCCCGCCGCAATGCCGAGCACGAACACGCTGACCCGGTAGCCGTAGAGCTGTGCCTGCCCCCAGTCCTGCCGGACGAGTGCGCTCATGGCGTAATAAAGTGTCCCGCCTGGCACGAGCGGAATGAGGCCGATGATGAGGTACTGCTGCGCAGGCGTTTTCTTCACGCGCGCGAGCACCTCCGACCAGACCGCCGTCACAGCGCTGGCCGTGAAGGACTGCAAAAAGACAGATTCCGTCGCGCATCCTGCCAGCAGATATGTACCCCAGCACAGCGCCCCGCCCAGCGCCGCCAGCGGCAGCAGCTGTTTGCGCACGTTGAAGATCAGCGCGAACCCGGCGGAGCCGAGCAGCGCCGTCAAAAGGCCAATAAATGTCTGCATCCGTCACACCCCCAGCAGCCAGCCGGACAGCGCAAAGCCCAGCGCCAGCGCTGCCGCCCACAAAATCGTCTCGATCAGGCGCATCACGCCCGAAATTGTATCGCCGATGAAAATATCCTTGACCGCGTTCGTAAACGCGAGGCCGGGGATCAGCAGCATGATATCGCCGATGATGATCTTGTCGCCGTGCAGCGCAGGAAGCGCGCGGCAGGCCAGGCTGATCAGGCTCCCGACGCAGAAGGCCGCAAGAAAATTGAACAGTACCTTGTTTTTGCAGATCAGCGGCAGATACATCTGCAGCAGGCACAGCGCCAGCGCAAAGACCGCCGCTGCCAGCCCGTCTGCTCCCGCGCCGCCAAAGAAGACCGTCAGCGCGCCCGCGCCCAGACAGCTGCCCGCGAACAGCTTCCACCGCGCAGGGCGGCAGCGCTTCGCCAGATGCAGCCGGTCGGCCAGCTCCTGCACCGGAAAGGGCTTTTCGCAGTAGCTGCGGCTGATGGCGTTGATGGCCTCCAGCTTTCTGAAGTCCGTCACGGCGGATTTCTCGATCCGCCGCGTCTGCGTAACGCTTGTCTCGTCCGGAAAGCACATTGTCAGTACGATGCTGGATGTGATGACAAACACGTCCATCCGCACCGCACCATAGGCCAGTCCCATCCGTGTGAGCGTCTGCTCGACGCGGCGCACGTCCGCGCCGTCGGCCAACATACTCTCGCCAAGCTCCAAAAGCGTGTGGAGCATCAGCGCCGTATCCTGCACATCCTCGCCTCCTCTGCCATTTTGTTTTTAGGGTGTATCTGAAAACTCATGATGTGACCGGCAGCGAGGGATTTTTGCGTTGCGCAAGACATTTTTTCGCAGGAATACTGACGTATTTCAAGGAAAAATGACGCGGCGCACCGCAAAAAGGCCCGCTGTCCGGGTGCGTTGGGAGTTTTCAGATACACCCTAGTATACCACGGTGCACGCGCATCGGCAAGCAAAACGCAAATTGACTTTTTTCCGCTTTTGTGCTTCAATATCGGCATAAACCGATAGGGAGATGCGCGTATGATTTTCTTCTATACCAACCCGATCCTGATCGCCGCCGCAGTGATCCCGGCTGTGTTCCTGCTCGTCCATGTCTACCGCGCGGACAAGCTGGAAAAGGAGCCTGCGCCGCTGCTCATTTCGCTCGTGCTGTACGGCATCGCCGCGACGTTTATCGCACTCCTGCTCGAGCGCTTCGGCAGCTGGCTGCTGGGCCGGTATTTTCCGGAGAACAGCACGCCGTACAACGTACTCATGTATTTCGGCGTCGTCGCATTTTCGGAGGAAGGCGCAAAATACTTCCTCCTCAAGCGCCGGACGTGGAACTCCGCCGCTTTCAACTGCCAGTTTGACGGCGTTGTGTACGCGGTATTTGTCTCACTGGGCTTCGCGCTGTGGGAGAATATCAGCTACGTGCTCATGTACGGACTGTCGACCGCGCTCGTGCGCGCCGTGACCGCCGTGCCGGGCCACGCCTGCTTCGGTGTGTTCATGGGCGTGTGGTACGGACTTGCCAAGCGCCTGCACGGACAGGGGAAGGACGGCGCGTCCAAGCTCTGCCGGGTGCTGGCCCTGCTTCTGCCTGCGTTCCTGCACGGCTGCTACGACTATATCGCAACGATCGAGTCCGTCCATTACGGCTGGCTGTTCGCCGCGTTCGTGGCCGTTCTGTTCACGGTCGCGTTCATCCTCGTCAAGCGCCAGTCCCGCCGCGACCGGTATCTCAACAATTACGACGCGGAATATCTGTAAACGCAAGCCGCCGCCTCCTGTCATGCTGTGACAAGAGGCGGCGCTGGTTTTCAGTGCGGGGAAGGATGGGCGCCGTGCAGGAGCTTTTCCATCAGCCCCGAGCGCCGGAAAAACAGCAGCAGCGGCACGCCGAGCAGGTATAAAACGACTGCCTCGCCGAGCAGCACCTCGCCGCCGTTGATGAAAAATCCCTGTACCAGCGCGTCCGGCGTGAGCACGTAGGCCAGCATTGCGCCGACCAGCACGGCGTTTGCAAGAATCACGGGCACCGGCACGAGCCAGTCCTTTTTCACTCTTGCAGCCAGCAGGCAGCCGAGCAGCGTTCCGGCTGTGCCGATGACGATATCGAGCGCGGAGACGGTCGAAAAAATGTTGGAGATCAGGCAGCCGAGCGTCAGGCCGACGGTCAGACTCGGCTCCAGCACGACGAGCACGCACAGGCTATCCGCGATGCGGAACTGGATATTTCCGTAAGCAAACGAGGCGGTCAGGATCGTGATGGCTGCGTAGAGTCCGGCAACGACGCCGTTCAGCGCGATCTGGCGGGTGGTGAGTTTTTTCATGGGTTGTCCTCCTTCTGCAAGCCGCGAAGATTGGAGGGATAGCGTCAGATGATGATAAAAAAGATGGGCGCACTGCGCCCATCCTGCTTTCCCTAGTTTTATTTAAAGACAGGATGGTTCCGAACTGTCTGCGCCCGGTCTTTGACCGGGCGCTATGCGGTTTGCGGCTGTATTGTACCGGATTCTCGCCGGTTTGTCAACCGAGGATCTTCTGTCCGGCAACAAATTTCGCCGTCAGGTTCCGGTCATCCGCCAGATAGGCCGCGCGCTCGAGCCGCGCACGGACAGAAAGCTCCTGCGGATGGTCGAGCGACGCGTCGTCCAGCACGACGGCATCAAATTCATAGCCTTCCAAAAAGCTGCCGACGTTTCCGAAGAACGCGCCGCCGCCCATGGTGGCCAGATAAAACGCGCGCTCGAAGGGCAGCGGCTTTACCTCCTGATCGTACAGCCGCCAGCGGAGCTTGGAGGCCTGAATGGCGTGGGTCATGGCGCGCAGCATACTCTCGTGGCTGCCGCCGGCCACGTCGGTCGCGAGGCCGACGCGCAGGCCGTCATCGAGAAATTTGTTGACCGGCGCAACGCCGGAGGCCAGATTCATGTTTGATTCCGGCGAATGCGCGATGAATACGCCGTTTTTCTTCATCAGCGCCTGCTCGTCCTCGTTCGAGTGGACGCAGTGTGCCATGATGCACGGATATCCGCCGCCGAAGAGGCCAAACTGCTCATACGCGTCGCCGTAATGCTTCGAGCGGGGACACAGCTCCCGGATCCACGCGATCTCGGAGTAGTTTTCCGACAGATGGCTCTGCACGGGTACGCCGTATTTTGCCTGCAGCCGCGCAAGGCCGTACATCAGATCGTCTGTGCAGGAGGGGATAAAGCGCGGCGTCAGAATAGGCTTCACGGTCCGGTATGCTTCCTTAGTCTCGCAGAGCCACCGTTCCGTGTCCCGCAGGGCCTGATTGGTCGAGATCTCGCGCAGATAGACCGGCGAGTTGCGGTTCATGTTGACCTTGCCGACATAGCACGACAGGCCCGCACGGTCCAGCTTCTGCATGAGAAGCTCTGTGGCGGGCACGTGGATGGTGGCGAAAATGGCTGCGCGCGTGGTCGTGCTGTGCAGCAGGTGGTTCACGAAGCTGCCGTAGGCCCGGTCCGCGTACTCCAATTCCTTATATTTGGATTCCTCCGGGAAGGTATAGGTATTCAGCCATTCCAGCAGTTCCATATCCATACCGAGACCGCGGAAGGCAAACTGCGGCGCATGGACATGCAGATCGGTCATACCCGGCAGGATCAGCTGCTCGCCATAATCCAGCACCGGCAGCTGCGCGTATCGCTCCGGCAGCGTCCGGAAGACGCCCGCGACGCGGCCGTCTTCGACGACAATATAACTGTGCTCCATGCAGACCAGCTCGTCCATGCTGCGGCTGAAGCAGAGATTTCCCTTTACAACAAATGTCCTCACGATTTTGTGCTCCTTTGCGAAAAGCGCCTTCTATGCGGCAGATCAGGCGCGGGCCCGCGGCCCTACTGAAATATCATATCATAATAGCCCGCAGAATTTCCACTTATGTTCTTGGGCGTTCTTCACGAAATCGAACCGCCGGAATCGGGCAATTATAACAAAGCGCCGAAAAAGCTAAATATTTTTTAGCTATTCCTGAAACTTTTTGTGTGTTTCTGCCCATAAACCCGAAAAAACTGATTGCTTTTTTGCATAGAATCAATTAAAATACAGCTATCCGGATTTGCTGTGCATATTCCGTACAGCAGGATTGCGGCGTTCACCGCAAAAATTTTTAGGAGGAACGAATACATGAAAAAGATCATCGCTCTGCTTCTCGCCGTGGTCATGGTCTTCGCTCTGGTTGCCTGCGCTTCCACTGCCAAGACGGAAGAAAAGACCGACGCACCCGCCCCGGCTGAAACCAACAACGAACAGACCACTGAGCCCGCGGAAGAGACCGACGCTCCGGCCGAGGACGAAACCGCTGAGCCCGCCGGCGACGCTGTCGGCACCGACATCAAGATCGGCGTCGTTCTGATCGGCGACGAAAACGAAGGCTACACCTACTCCCATATCAAGGGCATCCAGGAAGCCACCAAGGCTCTGGGTATCAGCGAAAGCAACATCATCTGGAAATACTCCATCCCCGAAGACGAGAGCTGCTATGACGCCTGCGTTGACTGTGTCGACCAGGGCTGCCAGATCGTCATCACCAACTCCTACGGCCATCAGTCCTTCTGCCTTCTGGCAGCTGAGGAATATCCCGATGTGCAGTTCGTCGCGATGACCGGCGATACCGCCAGAGCCAACGGCCTTGATAACTTCCACAACGCCTTCACCGGCATCTATCAGGCCCGCTACGTCGGCGGCGTTGTCGCCGGCATGAAGCTGCAGCAGCTCATCGACGAAGGCAAGGTCGAAGACAAGAACAAGACTGCTGACGGCAAGATCAAGATCGGCTATGTCGGCGCTTATCCGTACGCAGAGGTCGTTTCCGGCTACACCGCGTTCTTCCTTGGCCTGCAGAGCATCGTTCCCGATGTCGCCATGCAGGTGCAGTACACCAACTCCTGGTTCAACATCACCGCTGAGAACGAGGCTGCCAAGGCTCTGATCGCTGACGGCTGCATCATCGTCAGCCAGCACGCCGACTCCACCGGCGCTCCGGCCGCCTGCCAGGAAGCCCTCGACGCCGGCACGACCGTCTACTGCGTCGGCTACAACGTCGATATGCTCGCAGTCGCTCCGACCGCTGCGCTGACCTCCCCGACCAACGTTTGGGAAGTCTTCTATGAGTACGCATTCCGCGCTGTTATGAACGGCGAGTCCTTCGATCAGAACTGGTGTCAGGGCTATGAGGCCGACGCCGTTACCCTCACTCCGCTCGGCGAGTCCTGCGCTCCCGGCACCCAGGAGAAGGTTGACGAGACCATCGCGGCTATCAAGGACGGCAGCCTGCATGTCTTTGATACCAGCAAGTTCACCGTTGGTGGCAAAACCGTTACCACGGCTTTTGCAACCGACACCGACGGCGACTTCGTGCCCGATGCCGACGAGGCAGTCTTCGACGGCTACTACCACGAGTCCTACTTCCAGTCCGCTCCGTCCTTCCAGCTGAGAATCGACGGCATCACCGAACTGAACTAAGCACCAACCCCCATACAAAAAGCGGCTGCTCCGGCAGCCGCTTTTTTGCGTCTTATACGGGGTGCGCTGCACTCCAAAAACGTACAATCTTGGTGGGGTTCACATCGGCCCGGCAGAATGCACCGATTTTACGAAAATTTTTGGCGAATTCGTAACTTCCCAAACGGGTCGACAGAGGCGTCGGCACCTACGCCGAAGCTTCAATACTTCCCATATCCCGTAGGGGCGGACGACTCTGTCCGCCTGCAGGATGCACCGGTTTTCCCGGAAATCCTCGGCGAATTCGCAGCTGCCCACCAGGCGGAGCGCAGCCCTGCCCCTTGCCAGCTGCGTTCGCTTCTAGGGTGTATCTGAAAACTCATGATGTGACCGGCAGCGAGGGATTTTTGCGTTGCGCAAGACATTTTTTCGCAGGAATACTGACGTATTTCAAGGAAAAATGACGCGGCGCACCGCAAAAAGGCCCGCTGTCCGGGTGCGTTGGGAGTTTTCAGATACACCCTAGGCAGCTTTCCAGTTGACCTTGGAACGCGTTCGCGGCAAATCACCTGCGCGCGCGGCGGCGCTTTTTGACCAGATGCACCGTCAGGCACACTGCGCCTGTCAGCACGAGCACAAGCGCGCACACGGCCAGAAGAACGATGCTCTGCACATACGCGCCCCATGTGCCTGCAAAGCCGAAAGGCAGCTTTGTGCCAATCAGGTCTTTATAATAGAGCATGCGCGTCTCATAGGCCGTGGGGTCGGATTCGCGCAGCGTTACGAGCCGCGCGCCGTGGTTCTCGCCTGCGCCGTAGATGTAAAAACCGGTGCTGTTGGTGTTGACAAGATCGATGCCCTCATAGGGAATGATGAAGTCGTTCACATGGTCGTGGCCGAAGAAGCCCGCGACGATATCGCCGCCCTGCTTCCACGCGGCAAATTCGCCGCCGTTCACATCCGGCGGGCACGGCGCTTCGCCGAGCGTTCCGGCCTCGATCACGGATGCAGCGGAATAATACGTGCCCTTGCGGCAGCCGTAGCCCTCGACCGCGCCGTTCTTCTTCTCGCTGGACGGAACGATGTCCATCGCGTCGTAAATATCCGGGACAATGATGTGCTGGAACGCGTAGGCCGGGATGGGCGTTCCGCCGTTCCGGGCGGCAAGCGCCGCCTCTGTTTCCAGATACCAGTCGATCTGATCCTGCCGCACCCAGTCGTATTTGCCCTGACCCTCCGGCGCGTAGGAGCCGGAGTCGAAGAACCAGAGGTTCACGACCGGCGCTTTTCCGTCGGAGTCATAGACGAGCAGATTGTAGTTGCCCACACCCGTCACGTCGCCCGCAGCTGCGAGGCAGCCGGGGTAGCTCTGATAGTATTCCATCTGGGTTTCCTTGCTGACACCGCCCTCGTCGTCGTGGTTGCCGAAGACGACGGCGAATTGCAGGCCGCGTTCGGCCACCGGCTGCAAGAACGCATCCAGCGCCTTCTGCGTGCGCTCGACGCTCTTACCGATCGACGGGCCGTGGATCTGGTCACCCAAAAATACGACGAGATCCGGCTGCGCCGCGTCCAGTTCGGCTTCCAGCAGCGCGATGGTTTCCTTCTGCGGCTTGTCAATGTCCTGCGTGTCGGCGACGATCAGGATCTTGAATTCCCCGTTTTCATCAAATTGCAGCGCCGGGGCCGCGTCTGCCGCGAAAACTATGGGCATCAGCGATACCAGCAGCACCGCGCACAGCGCCAGTGCTGCAATTTTTCTGCAAGCTTTCATGTCTGTCACCCTCTCAGTTCAGCTGGTCGGCCAGCTCGCGGTATTTGCTGTCCTTCGCCGTTTCGCCGCTGGCCTGTGCCATATGCTGCGCCAGCTTTTTTGCTGCTGTGTCTGCCGAGACGACCGTACCCGCGCCCGCCACGCAGCCGCCGGGGCAGGCCATGCCCTCGAGCAGATATCCGTCGAGCTTTCCGGCCTTGGCCAGCATCAGCAGCTTCCGGCAGTCGCGCAGGCCGTCAGCCCGCTGTGTTTTGAGTTCGATATCCGGGTGCTCTTTATGAATCAGTTCCTCCACTGCGGCAGCCACGCCGCCTGCGACGGCGAAGCCGCGTCCGGCCCGCGTGCCCTCGTCCAGATCGGGGCTGTCGGGAAGCGCGGAGAAATTGATCTCCTTGGCCTCAAAGATGCCCATGAGTTCTTCGTAGGTCAGGACAAAATCAACGTCCGTGCGGATATCCTCCTGCATGGCTTCCAGCTTTTTTGCCGCGCACGGGCCGATGAAGACAACCTTGCTGTTCGGGTGTTCTTTTTTGACGAGCCGCGCCGTGTAGACCATCGGCGTGTACGTCATGGAGATATTGCCGGACTCCGCCGGGAAGAGCCTGCGCGCCATCATCCGCCACGACGGGCAGCAGGAGGTCGCCATGAAGCGCTGCTCGTTCGGTACCTTTTCCAGAAAGTCGTGCGCTTCTTCAATCGTGCAGATATCCGCGCCGGCCGCGACCTCGACCACGTCGGCAAAGCCGAGCTGCTTCATGGCGGTCAGGAACTTCGGAACGGTCACGTCCCTGCCGAACTGCCCGACGAACGACGGCGCGACGATGGCCACGACTTCGTTGCCTTCAAGGATGGAGCGGATGACCTGATAGATCTGGCTCTTGTCGACGATCGCGCCGAACGGGCAGCTGACCAGACACTGGCCGCAGGAGACACAGCGGTCATAGTCGATGCACGCCTTGCCGTATTCGTCGACGCCGATGGCGTCCATGCCGCAGGCGGCCTGACAGGGCCGCTCCAGATACGTAATGGCGTTATACGGACAGGATCTGGCGCATTTGCCGCACTTGATGCACAGCTTCTGGTCGATGCGGCTCTTGCCGTTGACGAATTTGACGGCGCCCTTCGGGCACACGCGCTGGCACGAGGAGGCAAGACAGCCCTGACACAGCTCTGTCACGCGGTACTGCTTCGTCGGGCAGGCGTGGCAGGCGTAGGGGATGATGTTGACGAGCGGCGGCTCATAATACTGCTCGGCGATGGCCGCCTGGTCCATGCCCTCAGTCAGAAGTGTGCGCGTCTGCACGGGCTGTAAGGACAGACCCATCGCGAGGCGCACGCGTTCGCCCGCAATAGCGCGTTCGAGGAACACAGATTCGCGGTGCAGCGGGCTCTGGCCGGGGACGATCTTGAAGGGGATGTCCTCCATGTCGGTGTAGTCGCCGGAGTAGGCCATTCTGGCGACCTCGGCAAAGACCTGTTTTCGGATGTCGGTGATAAGAGACGGGATGCCGCGCATGATAAAACGCTCCTTTGCATAATCTGCCGACAGTATACCATATCTGGCGCAAAACGTCACTGTTTTCTTTTGGCTTGACAGCGGAATAGGAATGTCGTAAGCTGAGGAAAAAAGAATGCGGAGGTCGCTATGTCCAAATTTCAGGTGTTTCTGATCGTTCTGTATCTGTTTTTCTTCGGCGGCGTCGGCGGCTGGGTGCTGGAACTGTTTTTCCGCCGCTTCTTCTCCGGCGCGAACCCGGAGCGCAAATGGCTGAACCCCGGCTTCCTGTTCGGCCCCTGCCTGCCGCTCTACGGCTTCGGCACGGTGCTGCTGTTTATTCTTTCGGAACTCGATCATACGCTCTTCGGCTCGTTTTCCGGCACGTTCTGGTATTATCCTGTGATGTTCGTCGTCATGGCGCTGGCGATGACGCTGCTGGAATACATCGTCGGACTTGTAAGCTTCAAGGGCTTCCATCTGCGCCTCTGGGACTACAGCAAGCTCTGGGGCAATATCCAGGGCATTATCTGCCCGCTGTTTACGTTTTTCTGGGGCGTTTTGTCGCTGGGGTATTACTTCCTGCTCTATCCGAGACTCCGGAAGCTGGTCGAGTGGTTCGTGGCGCACCCGCTGGCCTCATTCATGGTCGGCGTGTGCTTCGGCATTTTCCTGATCGATCTGTGCTTCTCTGTCCATCTGGGTGCGGTCGTGCAGAAAAAGGCCGCGCAGATCGACAAGAGCGTCTATGACGCCATCGACGTGCAGAAGCTGTGGCATAAGATGCAATCGCGCGGCGGCTTCTTCCGTTTTGTGTCCATCAAACCCCTGACTGAGCGCATCGACGCCTTCGATGAATTCCTGCACCGCCGCCCAGGCGGTGCAACTACGGCGGACAAGCCGTAAGGTTGTCCGCCGTTCGGAAGAAAAACGCAAAAAAAGTTGAAAAAAGGCTTACACTTTTCTTTCGGAATCTGGTATACTGGTATCTGTAAGAAGTTACGTTTATCCGGAAAAGAAGGAGGAAGCCTATGTTTTCAGTCGGGGAATATATTGTTTATGGCGTTGAGGGCGTGTGCCGGGTCGAGGAAGCCGGGAAGCTGAAGGTTGCGGGACTGGACAAAAACCGCGCGTATTACCGTCTGCGCCCGTATTATCACGACGGCACGATCTACACGCCGGTCGACGGGAAGGCCGTCATGCGGCCTGTTCTGACGCGCGAGGAGCTGGAGCGGCTTCTTCCGCGCCTGACGGAGCTGGAGCCGCTGGGCGACGTGCCGCCCGACAGCCGTGCGGCGGGCGAGTATTACCGCGCTATTTTATCCGGGCACGACTGCGTTGCGCTCCTGCGCCTGTGCAAGACGCTCCATGCCAAGCAGAACAGCCAGACGGCCAGCCGCCGGGGCGTCAACTCGACTGAGCTGCGCAGCTGGCGCATGGCCGAGGAGATGCTCTACGGGGAGTTCGGCTTTGCGCTTGGACTTCCACCTGCGCAGGTGCGGGACTATCTGCGCGAAAAGCTGGGCGGATAAGGCTCAGCGCAGCGCGCGGAGCGCTTCGATATACGCAGGTCCTGTGCCGCAGCAGCCGCCGAGCAGGCTTGCGCCGTCCTGCTTCAGCGCACGCATGTGCCGCGCAAAGTCCTCGGGATCCATATGATAGACAGCCTCGCCGGTCTCCGTGATCGTTGGCAGCCCTGCGTTGGGTTTGGCCGCGATGGGAGTGTCCGGCGCGGCTTTTTTCATCATGCGCACGACCGTGCCGATCTGGTCAGGCCCGGACGAGCAGTTGAGACCTACGGCGTCCGCGCCAAGGCCGGGCAGGATCTCCGCTGCTTCCTCGGCAGAGCCGTCAAAATAGCATTTGCCGTCGGAATAGACGGAGAGCGTGCATAAAATGGGCGTGTCGCACAGACTGCGGATGGCTTCGACTGCGGCCATGCACTCCGTCACGCCCATCATCGTCTCCACGGCGAACAGATCGACGCCTGCAATCAAAAGCGCTTCGGCCTGTTCGCGGTAAATTTCCAGAAGTGCGGCATACGCGTTGTCGTCGCCCGGAGTGACGGGCTGGCCCGTCGTGGTCATGTCGCCGGCAAGGAGCGCATTTGTCCCGACCGCCTCGCGGCTGAGCTGGACAAGGTCGCGGTTCAGGGCGGAAACCTCGTTTTGCAGGTCGTGGTGGCCCAGAAGCACGCGGTTGGCCCCGAATGTGGGCGCGTAGATCACGTCGCTGCCTGCGGCGGAATAGGCGCGCTGCAAGTCAAGCAGCAGCTGCGGGTGCGAAAGGATCCAGCGCTCGGAGCAGACGCCCGCCGGCATCCCAGCAGCGCGGAGCATACTGCCCGTCGCGCCGTCGAGCAGGCGGACGGAGCTGCACCATGCGGAAAATTCAGTTCTCGTCATCGTGTTAAACTGCCCCCAATACCTTGCCGATGGGATCGCGGAAGATCAGATTGGCATAGCCGTCATACGGTGTTTCGTCTCGGTTGATAAGTACGAGTTTGTTTCCTCGATAATAGCGAATGAGTCCCGCTGCCGGATAGACCGTCAGCGATGTGCCGCCGACAATAAGCACCTCTGCGTCCGCGATCGCGCGTACCGCGCCCTCGATCACCCTCTGGTCGAGGCTTTCTTCATATAAAACGACGTCCGGCTTGATCCGGCCGCCGCAGGTGCAGCGGGGAACGCCGTCTGAATCCCGGATGTATTCCGGCGGATAGAATTTGCCGCATTTTTCACAGTAATTGCGGTAGATGGAGCCGTGCAGTTCAAAGACGGCTTTGCTGCCCGCTTTCTGGTGCAGGCCGTCGATGTTCTGCGTGACAATAGCGCGGAGCTTGCCTGCCTGTTCGAACGCAGCAAGCTTTTTGTGCGCCTCGTTCGGCTGGTAGTCGAGCGGGAGCATTTTTTCGCGATAAAAGCGGAAGAAATACTCCGGGTTCTGATAGAAAAACGTGTGGCTCAGGATCGTCTCCGGCGGGTAGTCGAATTTCTGGTGGTACAGGCCGTCTGTACTGCGGAAATCCGGAATGCCGGACTCCGTTGACACGCCGGCTCCGCCAAAGAATACAATGTTATCACTTTCGGTAATCCAGGTTTTTAGGGTTTCGATCTCGGAATGCATCGTCCTCCGCCTCCAATTCTGCGATAAATTTACGCTCGGCCCGCGTTTTATACGGGAAGCGCAGCTTGTAAAACAAATCCGGCCTGCGGTGCAGCGTCCGCAAAATTGCCTGCTTTTTCTGCCACCGCGCGACCTTCGCATGGTCGCCGGAACGCAGAACCTCCGGCACGCTCAGCCCGTGCCACTCGTCGGGCCGGGAATACTGCGGGTATTCAAGCAGCCCGTTCCAATGGCTCTCGTCGGTGAAGCAGATCTCGTCGCCGAGCACGCCGGGGATGAGGCGCGAGACGGCATCGACAATGGCCATGGCGGGAATTTCGCCGCCGGTGAGCACAAAATCGCCCATGGAAATTTCCTCGTCGACGCATTCGTCCAGAAACCGCTGGTCGACACCCTCATAATGGCCGCAGACGAGGATGAGATTGTCATAGCTTGCCTCAAGCTGCCGCGCCTTGGCCTGATCAAAAGCCGGGCCGCAGGGGGAAAGAAAAATCGTATGTACCGGCGCACCGATCTCATCGCAGACTGCACACCAGCAGCGCCACAGGGGGTCGCACTGCATGATGGCGCCCCGTCCGCCGCCGTAGGGGTAATCGTCGACCTGATTCTGGCGGTTGACGGTATAGTCCCGGATCTGGTGGGCGTGAATTTCGATCAGGCCCTTTTTCTGCGCCCGGCCGAGGATGCTGGCATTCAGCATGGGAGAAACGGCCTCCGGGAACAGGGTCATGATATCAAAGCGCATGGCGTTACATCCCTTCGATGAGGCGGACTCTGATATAGCCCTCATCCAGATTGCGTTCGAGCACGAAATCCGGCACGGAGGGGATCAGGTGCTCCTGCCCGTCCTCGGACTTTACAACGTACACGTCGTTCGCAGGTGTGGGCATGACCTCGGCCAGCGTTCCGAGCAGCGTTTCGCCGTCGTAGACCGGCAGACCCAGAAGATCGGCGATAAACAGACTGCCCTCTGGCAGCTTCGCGTCCGCACGCGCGATGGAGACGACCTTATCGCGCAGCGCGCTCGCGGCCTCGACGGTGTCGACGCCTTCCAGCTTCAGCAGCACGCAGGTCTTCTGCACGCGCGACTGCTCGACCTGATAGGCTTTTCCGTCCAGATAGAGCGTGTGGAATTGCAGCAGAAATTCCGGGCCGTCGGCCCAGGGCAGAAGCTTGACCTCGCCATGTACGCCATGCGTGCTGACGATCTTTCCGGTTTGCAGATAGGGGTGTTTCATAGTAAACCTCCGTGAATGGGGTGGATGTTTGGGGACGGGCCTCCGGCGGCACTGCCTTTTCCGCCTTGCCGGAAAAGACAGGGGAGAAAAGGGGCGCTGGGTTACGGTTTGGTGCGTGCTGCGGGTACAATTCAAGCAAGAGCCGATTTTTTAGTCGTTTCGTACACACATACGCACCCTGCGGGCGCTATGGTGCGCGCCGCCTGTTATGGTACAACCAAATTCGTGAGCAGTTACGTTTGAATAGCTGCGGTAAAAACGCCCTGCGTTCGAAACCTGTATGGCAGTACGAATTCGCCGAGACGCTGTAGGGGCCGATGCCCACATCGACCCGGCAGAATGCACCGCTTTTTATGGTAGTCTTCGGCAAATTCGCAACTTCCCAACGGGCCGATGTGTACCGGCAAGCGGCAGACCCACATCCGTAACGCTCCTTCGTCGCGAACGGCTGTGACCGGCATCGGCCCCTACGAAGCTTCATGGAGCAGCGGCAGATATTTTAACCTAGGGTGTATCTGAAAACTCCCAACGCACCCGGACAGCGGGCCTTTTTGCGGTGCGCCGCGTCATTTTTCCTTGAAATACGTCAGTATTCCTGCGAAAAAATGTCTTGCGCAACGCAAAAATCCCTCGCTGCCGGTCACATCATGAGTTTTCAGATACACCCTAGTATACCGCCTTTTCCCGCATCGGGCAAGAGGGAACATTCCTGAACAGGGGCTTTACCGGGGGCTGGTTGCAAAAAAGCGGGCGGCGTGGTACAATATTTGTTGCAAATTCGGAACGGATGAGAGAAAAAGGAGTTGAGACCATGCGGATCGTGATCGTGGGCGACGGAAAGATCGGCAGTGCGCTGGCGGAGCAGCTTTCGCGTGAGGGGCATGAGATCACCATTGTCGACCGCAGCGGCGCGCCGCTGCAGCGGACGGTTGAGGATCTGGACATTCTGAGCATTGAGGGAAACGGTGCGACGTATGCCACGCAGCTGGAGGCGGGCGTCGACGAGGCGGAGCTGGTCATCGCGGTAACGGCGCAGGACGAGCTGAATCTGCTGTGCTGCCTCGTTGCGAAGAAGATCGGCGCGAAGCACACCATTGCCCGCGTCCGGAACCCGGAATACGCGGGGGAACTGTCGCTCATTTCCGACGATCTGGGGCTGAGCCTGTCCGTCAATCCGGAGCTGATCTGCGCGACGGAGATGGCGCGGACGCTGCGCATTCCGTCGGCTATCAAGACCGACACCTTCTTCGGCGGCAAGGTCGAGCTGCTGAAATTCCAGCTTCCGGCGGATTCGCCGCTGGCGGGCCGGACGCTGATGGAGCTGCCCGGCATCACAAGGGCAAAGGTCCTGATCTGCGCGGTCGAGCGCGGGGAGCAGGAGATTCATATCCCCTCCGGCTCGTTCCGGCTGCAGGCGGGCGACCGCATTTCGTTCGTCGCGTCCTACGCGGGCGCGCAGCAGTTCTTCCGGCAGATGAAGCTGGCGGCAGGGCGTGTGCGCAGCGCAATGCTTATCGGCGGCGGACGTATTGCATATTATCTGGCAAAGCAGCTGGTCGAGGCGGGACTTGACGTGAAGATCATCGAAAGCGACCCGGCCCGCTGTGAGGAACTTTCTGTGCTGCTGCCCAAGGCGGAAATCCTGTGCGGAGATGGCACAAATGAGGCGTTTCTGCGCAAATGCGGCATCGAGACGACCGGCGCGGTCGCCGCGCTGACCGGCATCGATGAGGAAAACGTGCTCATCGGCATGTATATCCGAAAGACATGGCCGAAGGTCAAGGTCATCACCAAGGTCAACCGCACATCGTTCCAGTCCATCATCGACAGTATGGATCTGGGAAGCGTGTTCAATCCGCGCAACTCCGCGTCGAACCTCATCTGCCGCTATGTCCGCGCCATGCAGAATTCCGGCAGCAGCTCGCAGATCGAAACACTCTACAAGCTTGTCGGCGGCAAGGCCGAGGCGCTGGAGTTCCGCGTGTCCGAAGGTTCGAAGCTCTGCGGCATTCCGCTGCAGGAGCTGAAGCTGCGGGAGAATCTGCTGATCGGCTGCATCGGCCGGGGCGGGCAGATCATCATCCCCAGCGGCCAGGACACCATCGAACCCGGCGACAGCGTGATCGTCGTGACGTGCAGCATGGGCCTCGGCAAGCTTGAGGATATCCTTGCAAGAGGGCCGGGGCATGAATAAGCGGGTCATTGTATACGTGCTGGGTGCGGTGCTTCTGATCGAGGCCGCGCTCATGCTGCTGCCGCTGCTGGTGGCGGTCATTTACCGGGAGAAAAACGGCTGGTATTTTCTGTGGGTGCTGCTGGGTGCGGCCGTGCTGGGCGCGCTGGCGCTCGGCCTGGGCGGCAGAAAGCGCAGCGCCATGTACGCGAAGGAGGGCCTGATCGCTGTCGCGCTGAGCTGGATCGTGCTGTCGCTCGTGGGCGCGCTGCCGTTCACGCTGTCGGGGCAGATCCCGTTTTACCTCGACGCGGTGTTCGAGATGATCTCCGGCTTTACGACTACGGGTTCCAGCATCCTCCCGGCGGTCGAGTCGCTTGACCGCTGTATGCTCTTCTGGCGGAGCCTTTCACACTGGATCGGCGGCATGGGCATTCTCGTATTCATGCTGGCCATCGTCCGCATGGACGGGGGACAGGCCATTCATCTGCTGCGCGCCGAAAGCCCAGGACCGACAGTTTCCAAGATGGTCCCGCGCATGGTCGATTCGTCTAAAATTTTGTATGGCATTTATTTCGGTCTGACGGTCGTGCAGATCATCTTATATCTGGCGGGCGGCGACCCGCTGTTTGATTCGCTCTGCAACGCGTTCGGCACGGCGGGCACGGGCGGCTTCGCCATCAGAAACGACTCCTTCGCCTCCTACAGCGCCTACACGCAGACGGTCACGACGGTCTTCATGGCGCTGTTCGGCGTGAATTTCTCGATCTATTTCTTCCTGCTGCGCAGAAAATTTGATCTGGCGTGGAAGAACACGGAGCTGCGCTGGTACGTGTCGATCATCGTGATCTCGACGCTGCTTATTACCTTCAACATTAAAAGCCTCTATCACGGGGATTTTGGCTACAGCCTGCACCATGCGGCGTTTACCGTTTCGTCCGTCATCACCACGACCGGCTACGGCACGGAGAATTTTGACCTGTGGCCGGAGTTCTCACGCGTGATTCTGGTGCTTCTCATGATCGTCGGCGCAAGCGCAGGCTCGACCGGCGGCGGGCTGAAGGTCTCGCGCGTCGTCATTCTCATGCGGGCAGCCAAGGCGGAGCTGCGCAAGATCCTGCATCCGCACACCGTCAAGGTCATCACCGTTGACGGCAAGCCTGTCTCCGGCGAGACGGTCCGCGCGGTGAGCACCTATTTTATATTGTATGTGCTGATCGCCGCGGCGTCTGTGCTGCTCGTCTCGCTCGACGGCTATGACGGGTCAACGACGCTGACGGCTGTCCTTGCGACATTCAATAATATCGGCCCCGGCCTCGGGCTGTGCGGCCCGGCGGGGAACTTCGCGTTTTTCTCGCCGCTGGCGAAGGTCGTGCTGTGCATCGATATGCTGCTGGGGCGGCTGGAGCTGTACCCGATGCTGGTGCTGCTGATGCCCAGCACGTGGCGGAAGAAATGAACGCCGGGATTCGGCAAAAAGGCCAAAACCGGGCGCGAAAGTTCTGCTGTTTTGAACAAAAAATATTGAAAATCCCCCTTGACACCAAGGGGGATTTGTTATATGATATATGAGCGCGCGAAAAGGATGTGCAACGCACCCACGCGTGTCATTGCGATGATGCAGGAGATTGCGCCACGGGCGGTAACTTCTGCGGAGTATGTCCGGTCATCGGGCGGCTGAGGATCACAGTACAGCGTATATCGCTGCGGTGATAAATGGCCGACAACGTCGGCTTTTTTTCATGGCGCAGAATGATACGCACGGCTTAGCGTATTGCGAGACTCGACCGTACCCAGAGATCAAAGAAACCACTGAGTACGTTATTCAAGGAGGAAAAACACAACATGGCAAATCAGGAAATGATCAGAATCCGCCTCAAGGCTTACGATCATCAGCTCATCGACGCCAGCGCCGAGAAGATCGTCGAAACCGCCAAGCGCAACGGCGCTTCCGTTTCCGGCCCCATCCCGCTGCCGACCAAGAAGGAGGTCGTCACCATCCTTCGCGCTGTTCACAAGTACAAGGACTCCCGTGAGCAGTTCGAGCGCAGAACCCACAAGAGACTGATCGATATTCTCAACCCCAACCAGAAGACTGTGGAAGCTCTCATGAGCCTCGACCTTCCCGCTGGCGTTGAAATTGAGATAAAGCTGTAATCCAAACGTCAATTACAGCAGCCCGCCACGGTTCGCCACTATAGAGGACGGACGGGTCATGTTGACCGACCAATGCGTCCCAATGCGCACGTCGCTCAACCAATAACCTTAACTTAGGAGGAAACACACATGCAAATGCAGAAAGCGATCATCGGCAAAAAAGTGGGCATGACCCAGATTTTCGATGAGAGCGGCAAGGTCATTCCGGTCACCGTTATCGAGGCAGGCCCCTGCGTCGTGACCCAGAAGAAGACCACCGAAAAAGACGGCTACAACGCCGTACAGCTTGGCTTTGAGGACGTCAAGGAATCCAAGCTGACCAAGCCGGAGCTCGGCCATCTGAAAAAGGCTGAGGTTGCCCTCAAGAAGCACCTCAAGGAGTTCCGCGTGGAGAAGGCCGCCGAGATGAACGTCGGCGACGAAATTAAGGCAAGCGTTTTCGCAGTCGGCGACAAGGTCGACGTCACCGGCATCAGCAAGGGCCACGGCTATGAAGGCCCGGTCAAGCGCTGCGGCGGCCATCGCACCCCGATGACCCACGGCGGCGGCCCGGTCCATCGTCAGGCCGGTTCTATGGGCCCCACCTCTTCCCCCAGCCGTATTTTCAAGGGCCATCATGGCGCAGGCCAGATGGGCGTTGAGCAGGTCACGGTTGAGAACCTCGACATCGTCAAGGTCGACGACGAGCTCAACATGATCGTCGTTCGCGGCGCGATCCCCGGCCCGAAGGGCGGCGTTGTCTACATCAAGAACACCGTCAAGAACTTCAAGGCAAAGGGCGCTGCTGCCAACGCGAGCATCAACCCGCAGAAGGCTTCCGCACGTACCAACCCGCAGAAGGCTTCGGCAAGAAACCGCTGAGAGAGGAGAGTAAATCATGCAGACTAAAGTTTTTGATATGGCTGGTAAGCAGGTCGGCGAGATCGAGCTCTCTGATGCCATTTTCGGGATCGAGCCCAATGAGGCTGTCGTTCACGACGTCGTAAAGAACCATCTGGCCAACTGCCGTCAGGGCACGCAGAGCTCCCTGACCCGCGCAGAGGTCTCCGGCGGCGGCATCAAGCCGTGGCGCCAGAAGGGCACCGGCCGTGCCCGCCAGGGCTCCATCCGCGCTCCGCAGTGGACCCACGGCGGCATCGTGTTCGCACCCAAGCCCCGCGATTACAGCTACACGCTCAACAAGAAGGTCAAGAGACTGGCTCTCAAGTCCGTCCTGAGCGCGAAGGCACAGGAAGAAAACATCGTCGTCATCGACGAGATCAAGCTGGACGCCATCAAGACCAAGCCCATGGCTTCGTTCCTGAAGGCTGTCGGCGCCGATACCAAGGCTCTGGTCGTCACCGCTGAAAACAACGAAGTCGTTGTCAAGAGCGCGGCCAACATCCCCGGCGTTCTGGTGACCTTCGCCAACCTGATCAACGTCTACGACATTCTGAACGCAAAGAAGCTCGTCGTTGACAAAGCTGCTCTTGCAAAGATTGAGGAGGTGTTCGCATAATGAAGACCGCTTACGATATCATCATCAAGCCCGTCATCACCGAACAGTCCATGGAAGCCACCGAAGGCAAGAAATATGTCTTCCAGGTTGCGATCGACGCCAACAAGGTCGAGATCAAGAAGGCTGTCGAGGAGATCTTCGGCGTGAAGGTCGAAAAAGTCAACACCATCCGTATGGAAGGCAAGGAAAAGCGCCAGGGCGCCGCTCCCGCAGGCCGCCGCGCCAGCTGGAAGAAGGCCATGGTCAAGCTGACTGCCGATTCCAAGACCATCGAGTTCTTCGAGGGTATGGTCTAATCAATTTGTAAGGAGAGTAACGCAATATGGCGATCAAATCTTTTAAGCCGTATACCCCGTCGAGAAGAAACATGACTGTTTCCGCGTTCGACGGCGTAGACAAAAAGGCAAAGCCTGAACGCAGCCTTCTTGAGACTGTCAAGAAGAACGCGGGCCGCAACAGCTACGGCCGCATCACCGTCCGCCATCGCGGCGGCGGCAACAAGCGTAAGTACCGCATCATCGACTTCCGCCGCGACAAGCTCGATATGCCGGCAGCTGTCCAGCGCATCGAGTACGACCCGAACCGCAGCGCGTTCATCGCTCTGGTCAAGTACGAAGACGGCGAGCTCCGCTACATCCTCGCGCCTGTCGGTCTGAAGACCGGCGACACCGTCGTCTCTTCCGCCGCCGCTGATATCAAGCCCGGCAACTGCCTGCCGCTGGCCAATATCCCCGTCGGTACCATCATCCACAACATCGAGATCAACCCCGGCCGCGGCGCACAGCTCGTCCGTTCCGCCGGCGACTACGCCCAGCTGATGGCAAAGGACGCACAGTTTGCGCAGGTCCGTCTGCCGTCCGGCGAAGTCCGTCTCGTCCGCCCGAACTGCGTGGCAGTCATCGGTCAGGTCGGCAACATCGACCATGAGAACGTGCACATCGGCAAGGCCGGCCGTACCCGCCACATGGGCATCCGCCCGACGGTCCGCGGTTCTGTCATGAACCCGAATGACCACCCGCACGGCGGCGGCGAAGGCAAGTCTCCTGTTGGACATCCCGGTCCTATGACGCCTTGGGGCAAGCCTGCAATGGGCCTGAAGACCCGCAAGACCAAGAACCGCACCAACAAGTATATCTTTAAGCACAGAAACGCGAAGTAAGGAGGATATAAGATGAGCAGAAGCATTAAAAAAGGCCCGTTTGTAGCACCCGAGCTGTTCAAGCGCGTGGAAGAGCTCAACAAGGCCGGTGATAAGAAGGTCCTCAAGACCTGGTCCAGAAGCTCCACGATCTTCCCTTCCTTCGTTGGCCACACGATCGCTGTTCATGACGGCCGCCGTCATGTACCCGTCTATATCACTGAGGATATGGTCGGCCACAAGCTTGGCGAGTTTGCTCCGACGCGGACCTTCCGCGGCCACTCCGGCAGCAAGACCACCAACGCATAAGAGGAGGACGCAAGAAACATGGAAGCTAGAGCTTATTTGAAATACCTGCGTATCTCTCCGCGCAAGGTCGTCATTCTGTGCGACCTGATCCGCGGCAAGGACGTAAAGACTGCAACCGCATATCTGATGCAGACCCCGAAGGCGGCCTCCGAGCCCATGCTCAAGCTGCTCAAGAGCGCTGTTGCGAACGCGGAGAACAACCACGGCATGAACGCCGACAATCTGGTTGTCACGACCGCCATCGCCAACCCGGGCCCCACGCTCAAGCGCGGTATGCCCAGAGCGCAGGGCAGATACAATCGCATTCTGAAGAGAACCACTCACATCACCATCGGTGTGAGCGAGAAGGCTTAAGCAGGAGGTTACTATGGGACAGAAAGTTAATCCCCATGGATTGCGCGTCGGCGTAATTAAAGATTGGGACTCTCGTTGGTATGCCCGTGAGGATAAGGTCGGCGATCTGATCGTCGAGGACTACAACATCCGTAAGTATCTGAAGTCCACCCTCTATTCTGCCGGTATTGCCAAGATCGAAATTGAGCGCGACAACGCCAAGGTCAAGATCAGCATCCACTGCTCCCGCCCCGGCGTCATCATCGGCAAGGGCGGCACGGAGATCGAGGTGCTCCGCAAGAAGATCGAAGCCAAGCTCGGCAAGACCGTCGCTCTGAACATTGTCGAAGTCCGTTCCCCGGACCTCAACGCACAGCTCGTCGCGGAGAACATCGCCGCGCAGCTCGAAAAGCGTATCTCCTTCCGCCGTGCCATGAAGCAGGCCATCCAGCGCGCGACCCGTCTGGGCGCGAAGGGCATCAAGTGCACCTGCGGCGGCCGTCTGGGCGGCGCCGAGATCGCCAGAAGCGAATCCTATCATGAGGGCACCATCCCCCTGCAGACCATCCGTGCCGACATCGACTACGGCTTTGCCGAGGCCAACACGACCTACGGCCGCGTCGGCTGCAAGGTCTGGATCTACAAGGGCGAAGTCCTGAACTCCACGCTGCGTTCCGAGAATCCGGAGCCCGCAAAGCGCGAGCGCCGCGACCGCCGTCCGAACGACCGCCGGGGTGGCGACCGCCGCAACAGCGGTGAACGCCGTCCGTACAACAATGACCGCCGTTCCTACAACGGCGAGCGCCGTCCGTACAATAACAACAACACGGAAGGAGGCAACCGCTAATGTTAATGCCGAAAAGAACCAAGTACCGCCGCGTACAGAGAGGCCGCATGAAGGGCGCTGCCTCCCGCGGCAACAAGGTTTCCTACGGTGAGTTCGGTATCCAGGCAATGGAGCCGGGCTGGATCACCGGCAATCAGATCGAAGCAGCCCGTGTCGCCATGACCCGCTACACCAAGCGCGGCGGCCAGGTCTGGATCAAGATCTTCCCCGACAAGCCAGTTTCGAAGAAGGCTCTCGGCGTCCGTATGGGCTCCGGCAAGCGCGCTCCGGAATACTGGGTTGCAGTCGTCAAGAATCAGAAAGTCATGTTCGAAATCGGCGGCGTTTCCGAAGCGGAAGCGCGCGAGGCACTGCGTCTTGCTCAGCACAAGCTGCCCATCAAGACGAAGATCATTGCCAAGGAAGCCCCGGAAACCGAGAATGGTGGTGAATAAGATGAAGGCAAACGAAATCCGTAAACTGTCTGCGGCTGAGCTCGACTCCAAGCTGGCAGATCTCAAGAAGGACCTGTTCATGCTCAGAATGCAGCATGCAACCAACCAGCTTGACAACCCCCTGCGCATCGCAGACGTCAAGAAAGATATTGCCCGCATCAAAACTATTATTCGTGAGAACGAGACCAAGTAACTGAGGAGGAAACTGCAATGAGTGAAACTACCAGAGCGTTCCGCAAGACCAGAGTTGGTACCGTCATCTCCGATAAGATGGACAAGACCATCGTGGTTGCGATCGCGACGAACGTACAGCATCCGCTGTATCATAAAATCATCAAGAGAACCTACAAGCTCAAGGCCCATGACGAGAAGAACGAAGCCGGCATCGGCGATACCGTCAAGGTCATGGAGTGCCGCCCCTTGTCCAAGGACAAGAGATGGAGACTTGTAGAGATCGTTGAAAAGGCAAAGTAAGGAGGTCGACAACAAATGATTCAGTGCGAAACTTATTTGAAGGTTGCCGACAATACCGGTGCCAAGGAAATCAAGTGCATCCGCGTCCTGGGCGGCGCGAAGCGCAAGTACGGCAACATCGGCGACGTCGTTGTTGCGTCTGTCCGTAAGGCTGCGCCGAACGGCACGGTCAAGAAGGGCGAGGTCGTCAAGGCCGTCATCGTCCGCTCCATGAAGGGCGCCCGCCGTGCAGACGGCACCTACGTCCGCTTCGACGAGAACGCAGCCGTTCTCATCAAGGATGACAACAGCCCTCGCGGCACCCGTATTTTTGGGCCGGTGGCGAGAGAACTCCGTGACTCTGGTTTCATGAAGATCTGCTCCCTGGCACCCGAAACAGTTTAATAGGGGGACCAAGAGATGAACGTTAAGAAGAATGATACCGTTATTGTCCTGTCCGGCAAGGACAAGGGCAAGAAGGGCAAGGTCCTCGAGGCTATGCCCGCTGCCGGTAAGGTCGTCGTCGAAGGCGTCAACGTCGCGACCTGCCATGTCAAGCCGAAGAAGCAGGGCGATCAGGGCGGCATTATCAACCGCGAGATCCCGATGTACGCTTCCAAGGTCATGCTCGTCTGCCCGAAGTGCGGCAAGGCTACCCGCCATGCTGTCAAGCTCGCCGACGGCAAGAAGGTCCGCGTCTGCAAGAAGTGCGGCCAGACGATTTGAGAGGGAGGATTGAAACATGGCCAGACTGAAAGTTAAGTATACCGAAGAGATCGCTCCCGCCCTCATGAACAAGTTCCAGTATAAGTCCGTGATGCAGATCCCGAAGCTGAGCAAGGTCATCGTCAACGTTGGCTGCGGCGAATCCAAGGGCAACGCCAAGGAAATCGAAGCCATCTGCAAGGACATCGCCACCATCACCGGCCAGAAGCCCATCACTACCAAGGCCCGCAAGTCCGTCGCGAACTTCAAGGTCCGTGAAGGCGAGACTGTCGGCGTCAAGGTCACCCTCCGCGGCGACCGTATGTGGGAGTTCCTCGACCGTCTGTTCAACGTGGCTCTGCCCCGTGTCCGCGACTTCCGCGGCATCAACCCCAACTCCTTCGACGGCCGCGGCAACTACGCCTTCGGCCTCAAGGAACAGCTGATCTTCCCGGAAATCGAGTACGACAAGGTCGACAAGATCCGCGGCATGGACATCTGCATCTGCACCACCGCGACCACCGACGAAGAAGCCAAAGAGCTGCTGACCATGGTCGGCGCTCCGTTCTACGCTTGATTGGAGGATACCGGTAATGGCAAGAAAAGCAATGATTCTCAAGCAGAAGGAAGAACCCAAGTTCTCCACCCGCTACTATAACCGCTGCAAGATCTGCGGCCGTCCCCATGCTTACCTGCGTGACTACGGCGTCTGCCGTATCTGCTTCCGCGAGCTGGCCTACAAAGGCCAGATCCCCGGAGTCAGAAAGGCATCTTGGTAAATCTTTTTCCGTCATGCTGCGTTTTTTGCGGCTCGGCGTACACAATGTACGCCTTCGCCGCAAAACCTTGCCTGACGAAAAAATCTTCACCAATCTGCCCTCAGAAGACTGAGAGAGCGGGGAAGTGAAGAAGGGCGAAAGCCTGCAACTTTCTTTGTTATCGCCAGGGCGGCGGGAGCCGCCCTCCAACGATAAAAGTATGGATGACGAAAGGTCACGGTTAATCGGGTCGGCTCCGGCCGGCAGCAAGGATTAGTCGTGATACCTCGCCACCAAAACCGCAATGCGGTAACTTCAAACTAGGAGGAACAAACCATGCAAATCACTGATCCCGTTGCCGATATGCTGACGCGCATCCGCAATGCAAACACGGCAAAGCACGAGTCCGTTGATGTGCCCGCTTCCAACCTGAAGAAGGCCATCGCAAAGATCCTGCTCGACGAAGGCTACATCAAGAGCTACGAAGTCGTCGAGGACGGCACCCAGGGCGTCATCCGCATCCAGCTGAAGTACCTTGCCGGCAAGGAAAAGGTCATCAGCGGCCTGCGCCGTGTCTCCAAGCCCGGCCTGCGTGTCTACGCCGGTGCTGACGAGCTGCCCAGAGTCCTGAAGGGTCTCGGCATCGCAATTATTTCCACGTCCAAGGGCGTCATGACCGACAAGGCAGCGCGTGCGAACCATGTCGGCGGCGAAGTCCTGGCATTCGTATGGTAAGGAGGGTATTGAACAATGTCTAGAATTGGCAGAATGCCCGTTACCATCCCCGCAGGCGTCGAGGTCTCCATCGCGGAGCCGAACGTCGTTACCGTAAAGGGCCCCAAGGGCACACTGACTCAGACGATGCGCCCGGAGATGATCATCAAGGTCGAAGGCAATGTGATCCATGTCGGCCGCCCGTCCGAGGATAAGCTGCACAAGAGCCTGCACGGCCTGACCCGCAGCCTGATCCATGACATGGTCGTCGGCGTGACCGATGGCTTCAAAAAAGAGCTCGAGATCAACGGCGTTGGCTACAAGGCCAGCAAGGAAGGCAACAAGCTCGTTATGAACCTCGGCTATTCCCACCTTGTCACCATGGAAGAGATCGAAGGCATCACGATCGATGTCCCGGCTCCCAACAAGGTCGTCATCAACGGCATCGACAAGCAGAAGGTCGGCCAGTTTGCAGCGAACGTCAGAGGCAAGAGACCTCCCGAGCCTTACAAGGGCAAGGGTATCAAGTACGCCACTGAGACCATTCGCCACAAAGAGGGCAAGGCCGGCGGTAAGAAGTAATTAGGAGGTGTGCCATTATGGTGAAAACATTTGATAAGAACGCTCAGCGTATGAAGCGTCATACCCGCGTTCGCGGTAAGATCTCCGGCACGCCCGAACGGCCCCGCCTGAACGTCTACCGCAGCAACGCAAACATCTATGCACAGATCATTGACGACGTGAGCGGCGTTACGCTCGCTGCCGCCGCTTCCAATGAGAAGGATTTCGAAGGCGCCACCGGCAACAAGGAAGCTGCCCGCAAGGTCGGCAAGCTGGTTGCAGAACGCGCCAAGGCAAAGGGCATCGACACTGTCGTGTTCGATCGTGGCGGTTATATCTACCATGGTCGTGTGGCAGAGCTTGCCGAAGGCGCCCGTGAAGGCGGCCTGGAATTCTAATCGGAGGAGGATGAACAATGGCTTACAATAGAGATCGCGCACCCAAGGAAGACAATGGCCCGGAAATGATCGAAAAGGTCGTTTACCTGAACCGCGTTTCCAAGACCGTCAAGGGCGGCCGTGTCATGAAGTTCTCCGCTCTGGTTGTTGTCGGCGACGGCAAGGGCACCGTTGGCTACGGCCTCGGCAAAGCCGCTGAAGTTTCCGAAGCAATCCTGAAGGGTATTGCTGACGCGAAGAAGAACATGGTCAAGATCACGCTCGAAGGCACCACGATTCCGCACGACATCATCGGCGAATTCGGTGCTGGCCGCGTCATGCTGAAGCCGGCTCCCGAAGGCACCGGCATCATCGCCGGCGGCGCTGTCCGTGCTGTCATGGAAGCAGTCGGCATTTCCAACATTCGTGCAAAGTGCCTGCGCTCGAACAACCCGCAGAACGTTGTCAAGGCAACGATGCAGGGTCTGACCTCTCTGCGCGACGCAGCGGAAGTTGCGCGCATCAGAGGCAAGAACGTGGAAGACATCGTCGGTTAAGGAGGGCTCAAAATGGCGAATCTTAGAATTAAGCTTGTCAAGAGCCTGAACGGCCGTCTTGAAAAGCACATCGCGACCGCGCATTCCCTCGGTCTGCGCAAGATCGGTCAGGAAACTGTTCAGCCTGACAACACCCAGACTCGCGGCAAGATCGCAAAGATCGGCTATCTGCTGCAGGTCACGGAAGAACAATAAGGAGGACAAGTAGATGAATTTACATGAACTTGCTCCGGTTATGGGTTCTACCCATGTGAATAAGCGCAAGGGCCGTGGCACCGGCACTGGCAACGGCAAGACCGCAGGCCGCGGACACAAGGGCCAGAAGGCCCGTTCGGGCGGCAAGCTCCGCATCGGCTTCGAAGGCGGCCAGATGCCTCTGGCACGCCGTATCCCGAAGCGCGGCTTCAACAACATCTTCGCAGAGCCCCTGACGGCTGTGAACGTTGCGGTTCTCAACAAGTTCGAAGACGGCGCGGTCGTTGACGCGGCTGCCCTGATCGAAAAAGGCATTCTGCACGATTGCAAGTACGGTCTGAAGGTTCTTGGCAACGGCAGCGTTTCCAAGAAGGTCACCGTGAAGGCTGCCGCCTTCTCGGAGTCTGCCAAGGAAAAAATCGAAAAGGCGGGCGGAAAGGCCGAGGTGGTGTAAGTGTTTACAACACTCCGTAACGCGTGGAAGATCCCTGAGCTTCGCAAAAAGATCCTCTTTACGCTGTTTGTCCTTCTGATCTACCGTCTGGGTGCCTGCGTTCCCGTTCCCTACGTCAACGTAGCAGAGCTCGCGACCTACTTCTCGCAGCAGCTGTCCGGTACGGTTCTGGGTCTGTACAACGCGATGTCCGGTTCTGCGCTCTCGCAGGCGACGGTCTTCGCCATCGGTATCCAGCCGTATATCAACGCATCCATTATCATCGAACTTCTTGCCATCGCCATCCCTGCCCTTGAGCGTCTTGCCAAGGAGGGCGGCGAGGAAGGCCAGAAGAAGATCCAGCGCATCACCCGCTACACCACGGTCGGCCTTGCTCTTCTGATGGGCTTTGTCTACTATGTGATGCTCAAGAACTACAACCTGCTCAACGAGACCGGCTTCCTCGCAGGCCTTGTCATCGTCGTGACCTTCATGGCCGGCGCGTCCTTCCTGATGTGGATGGGCGAGCAGATTGATCAGTTCGGCATCGGCAACGGCATCTCGATGATCCTGTTCGCAGGTATCATTTCCCGTATCCCGTCGCTCGTCAGCGCGCTCGTTTCCTCGCTGGCCTCCGGCGCGATCAAGTGGTACACCGCGATCCTGCTGGTTCTCGGCATGCTGCTGATCGTTGTATTCATCGTGTTCATCACGAACTCCGAGCGCCGGATCCCCGTCCAGTACGCCAAGCGCGTGGTCGGCCGCAAGATGTACGGCGGTCAGAGCACGTTCCTGCCGGTCAAGGTCAATATGTCCGGCGTTCTGCCGATCATCTTCGCGCAGTCCATTGCGACTCTGCCCGCGACGATCATCGCCTTCACCGGCACCGGCAGCAGCTCCTTCTGGACGTGGATGAACACCTATATCTTCGACACGAAGAGCGCGTTCTACATCGTCTGCTACTTCCTGCTGATCATTGCGTTCAGCTACTTCTATGCAACGATTCAGTTCAACCCGATCGAAATCGCCAATAACCTCAAGAAGAACGGCGGCTTCATCCCCGGCTTCCGCCCGGGCAAGCCGACCTCGGACTTCATCCTGAAGGTTATCAACAAGATCACGCTCTTTGGCGCTCTGTATCTGGCGATCGTCGCGATCCTGCCGATCATCGCCGGCATCATCATCAAGAACACCTCCCTCGCGGTGGGCGGCACGTCCGTCATCATCGTCGTCGGCGTTGCGCTTGAGACGGTCAAGAGCCTCGAGGCTCAGATGCTGATGCGTCACTACAAAGGCTTCCTGGAGTAATTGGAGGAAGATGCTATGAAGCTGATTCTTTTGGGTGCTCCCGGTGCCGGAAAAGGCACACAGGCGGAGATCATCAGCAAGAAGCTGAACATCCCCACCATTTCCACCGGCAACATTCTTCGCGAAGCGATCAAAAACGGAACCGAGACTGGCCTGAAGGCCAAGAGCTTCATGGACGCTGGCAAGCTCGTTCCGGACGATGTCATCATCGGCATCGTCCGCGAACGGGTCGCCCGCGCGGATTGTGCGAACGGCTTCATCCTCGATGGAGTCCCCCGCACGATCCCGCAGGCCGAGGCGCTCGAAGCGGCCGGCATCCATTTTGACGCAGTCGTGTCCATTGAGATCGCCGACGAGGTGATCGAAGCGCGCATGACCGGCCGCCGCGTCTGCGGCAGCTGCGGCGCAAGCTTCCACATCGTTGCGAACCCGCCGAAGCATGACGGCGTCTGCGATCTGTGCGGCGCACCGCTCACCGTCCGCAAGGACGATGCGCCGGAGACGGTCAAGAACCGCCTCAAGGTGTTCCATGCCGAGACAGAGCCGCTGAAGGACTTCTACAAGAAGCTCGGCAATCTCAAGCTGGTGGAAGGCAACCAGCCCATCGAATATGCGACCAGAGATATTCTGGCAGCATTGGGTGAATAACATGATTCCAGTAAAAAATGAGCGCGAACTGGTGATTATGCGCAAGGCCTGTAAAATTACCGCGGCAGCGCGTGCTTTGGCAGGCGAAATGGTAAGGCCGGGCGTAACGACCAAACAGATCGACAAGGCGGTATACGAATTTATCCTGTCGCAGGGAGCAAAACCGACGTTCCTCGGCTACGGGGGCTTCCCGGCCAGCACCTGCATCTCCGTCAACGAGGTCATCATCCACGGCATTCCGGGCAACCGGGTGCTGAAGGAGGGCGACATCGTCTCGGTGGACGTGGGCGCGACATGGGGCGGTTTTACTGGTGACTGTGCCGCTACTTTCGCGTGTGGGGCAATCTCCCCCACGGCGCAGAAGCTCATTACGGTAACAGAACAGAGCTTTTACGAGGGAATCAAATTTGCACGTCAGGGCAACCGGATCTCCGACATCGGCCATGCGGTGCAGACATACGTGGAAAGCCATGGATTTGGCGTTGTCCGCGCGTTTGTCGGGCACGGCGTCGGCGAAAAGATGCACGAAGAACCAGAGGTCCCAAATTTCGGATCCCCCGGCAGAGGCCCGCGCATGGTCAAAGGCATGACCCTGGCAATCGAGCCGATGGTCACGCAGGGCACGTACGATGTGCGCGTCCTGAAGGACGGTTGGACGACTGTAACTGCCGATGGCAAGCTCGCGGCGCACTATGAAAACTCGATTCTGATTACCGACGGCGAGCCGGAAATCCTCACCGTCACTGAGGGACTGTAAGCTATGGAAGTTGACAAATCGAGCCTGGTCGTCTCAAAGGCCGGGCGGGATCAGGGCCAGCTGTTCTACGTGATCGATGCGGATGAGCAGTATGTCTATCTCGCCGACGGCAAGAGCCGCAGGCTGGAGAAGCCAAAGCGCAAAAAGCGCAAGCATATTGAACAGATACCTCGGACGGAGTCACGAATCGCCGAGAAAATTCGCAACGGCGAGAAGGTACTCAATAGCGAATTACGAAAAGAATTGGCCAGCTTCGGCCAAAAACAAAGTCAAAACCAAGGGGGTTAATTGATCTTGGCAAAAGACGACGTAATCGAACTTGAGGGCATCGTTACCGATGCACTGCCGAATGCCATGTTCTCCGTCGATATCGGCGGCGGGCACACCATTCTGGCACACATTTCCGGCAAGCTCCGGATGAACTTTATCAAGATCCTGCCCGGTGATAAGGTCACGGTGCAAATGTCGCCGTACGATCTGACCAGAGGAAGGATCACATGGAGAAGTAAATAGAGACTTGAGGTCTCAATGGAGGTTAACAGTATGAAAGTAAGACCGTCCGTGAAGCCCATGTGCGAAAAATGCAAGATCATCAAGCGCAAGGGCCGTGTTATGGTTATTTGCGAAAACCCGAAGCATAAGCAGAGACAAGGTTAATAGGAGGTGCTCTGAAGTAAATGGCACGTATTGCTGGTATTGACCTGCCCCGTGAGAAGCGAATCGAGATCGGTTTGACCTACATCTACGGTATTGGCAGAACAAGCGCTAAGAAGATCCTGGAAATGGCTCAGATCAACCCGGATATCCGCGTCAAGGATCTGACCGAGGATCAGGAATCCGCACTTCGTGAAGTGATCGACAAGCACTTCACCATCGAGGGCGACCTCCGCCGTGAGGTTGCACTGAACATCAAGCGCCTGACGGAGATCGGCTGCTATCGCGGCGTCCGTCATCGCCGTGGTCTGCCCGTTCATGGCCAGAGAACCAAGACCAACGCCCGTACACGCAAGGGCCCGAAGAAGACCATTGCGAATAAGAAGAAGTAAGGAGGGATATGTAAATGGCTAAAGCAGTAAAGAAAGTTGTCAAGCGCCGTCGTGAGCGCAAGACGATCGAAAAGGGCGCCGTGCATATCCGCTCGTCCTTTAACAACACCATGGTCACCGTGACCGACGCCAACGGCAACGCCCTGTCCTGGGCCTCCTCCGGCGGTCTCGGCTTCCGCGGCAGCAGAAAGTCCACTCCGTACGCCGCGCAGATGGTCGCAGAGACCGCTGCAAAGGCAGCTGTGGAAAACTATGGTCTGAAGACTGTTGAAGTCTTCGTCAAGGGCCCCGGCCAGGGCCGTGAATCCGCGATCCGCGCGCTGCAGTCCGCAGGTCTCGAGGTCACGCTCATCAAGGACGTCACCCCGATCCCGCACAACGGCTGCCGTCCGCCCAAGCGCCGCCGCGTTTGATGAAGGAGGAGAATTGATATGGCAAAGAATACACAGCCTGTTCTGAAGCGCTGCAGAACGCTCGGCGTTTCTCCCGCAGCCATGGGCTACTCCAAGCAGTCCAACCGCAATCCCGGCGGCAAAAGAAGAACCAAGAAGTCTGAGTACGGCACGCAGCTGACCGAAAAGCAGAAGGTCAAATTCGTGTACGGCATTCTCGAGAAGCAGTTCCACACCCTCTATGAGAAGGCCGAGAGCATGAAGGGCAACACCGGCGAGAATCTGCTGAGCCTCGTCGAGCGCAGACTGGACAACGTTGTTTACCGTCTTGGCTATGCTTCCACGCGCCGCGAGGCCCGTCAGCTGGTCAACCACGGCCACTACACCGTAAACGGCAAGCGCGTCAACATCCCGTCCTACACGGTCAATGTCGGCGACGTCATCGCCGTCTGCGAAAACAGCTGCTCCACCACCCGCTTCAAGAAGATGAAGGAAGACGACGCCTTCGTCGCAGCTCCGAAGTGGCTGGAAAGAGACAAGAACACCCTCAGCGGCAAGGTTATCGCACTGCCCGCAAGAGACGATATTGACTTCGAGATTGCAGAAAATCTGATCGTCGAATTGTACTCCAAGTAACGTTTCACCCTCGTTTATTGGTAAGCTGAATTCGGCAACGAAACAAGGTTTCGTAGTTACAAGGAGGGTAATTTATTCATGGTAGAAATTGAAAAGCCGCGTATCGAGTGTATCGATTCCCAGGATGACGTCTCCTACGGTAAGTATATCGTAGAGCCTCTGGAGCGGGGATACGGCACCACGCTCGGCAACTCCCTGCGCAGAATTCTTCTTTCCTCGCTGCCCGGCACCGCCGCGACCTCCATCAAGATCGCGGGCGTGCAGCACGAGTTCTCCACGGTTCCTGGCGTCAAGGAAGACGTCACGGAGATCGTGCTGAACGTGAAGAAGATCATTGCGAAGCTTCATTGCCAGGGCACCAAGACCGTCTACATTGACGCTGCGGGCGAGTGCGAAGTCACGGCCGGCGACATCAAGGCCGACGGCGAGGTTGAGATCCTCAACCCTGAGCAGCACATCTGCTCGCTTGGCCCCGACGCAAGCTTCAACATGGAGATCACGCTGAGTCATGGCCGCGGATACGTCCCGTCCGACAAGAACAAGACGCCCAATATGCCCATCGGCACCATCGCCGTGGATTCGATCTATACGCCCGTCTACAAGGTGAACTACACCGTAGAAAACACCCGTGTAGGCAACATGACAGACTATGACAAGCTGACGCTGGAAGTCTGGACCGACTCGACGATCTCTGCAAGGGATGCCGTCAGCCTCGGTGCGAAGATCCTCTCCGACCATCTGAGCCTGTTCACGAATCTCTCCGAGACCGTGGCCAGCAAGCCCACGATGGCCGAAAAGGCGGAAACGCACCGCGATAAGGTCCTCGAAATGACCATCGAAGAGCTTGATCTGTCTGTACGCAGCTTTAACTGCCTCAAGCGCGCCAACATCAACAACGTCGAGGATCTGATCTCCAGAACCGGCGAGGACATGATGAAGGTACGCAACATGGGCCGGAAATCGCTCGAAGAGGTTCAGAACAAGCTCGCGATGATGGGCCTGAGTCTGGCAAGCGACGATTCCGCAAACTCTAATAATTAAGCGATAACCTTTCAAAGAAGGAGGAAGTAACCCTATGTTTGGTACCAGAAAGCTCGGCAGAACCAGCGACCAGCGCAAGGCGATGCTCCGGGCTATGACCACATACCTGCTCGAAAACGGCAAGATGGAGACGACCTTTACCCGCGCGAAGGAAGTCCAGCCTGTCGTCGAGAAGATGATTACCCTTGGCAAGAAGAAGGGTCTGGCCAACTACCGTAAGGCTCTGTCTTATATCACCAAGGAAGACGTCGCGCACAAGCTGTTCGAGGAGATCGCTCCGAAGTACGCTGAGCGCAACGGCGGCTACACCCGCGTGACCCGCATCGGGCCCCGCCGCGGCGACGCAGCCGAGATGGCCGTCATCGAATTGGTCTGATTCGGTCCCTGAAAAAAGAGTATCCCCTTCGGTCGAAAACCGAGGGGGTTCTTTTTTGCGCTGGAAAAGGGCTGATTTATGGTGTAGAATAGAGAAAAGAGATCGGAGGCACACGGTATGGCTGAAAACAGGAAAAAGAAAAATCAGCAGAAGCTCCCATGGTGGCTGATGCCCGTGCTCTTATTGGCGGTGCTGGCCATCTGGTTCGGCGGGGAGGCGCTGGGGCGCGGCTTCCAGTGGTTATCCGATTCGCAGACCTCAGAATCGACCACCACAGCGCAGGAGGTGCCGTCTGATGAGACGATGACGGTGCGTTTTCTCGACGTCGGACAGGGAGACAGTATCCTGCTCTCCTGCGGCGAGGACACGATGCTCATTGATGGCGGGCCGGTCGAGGAGGGGCAGTTTCTGGTGTCCCGTCTGAACCGGCTGGACGTGACGGAGCTGACCTATGTGGTCAATACGCACCCGGACGAGGATCACTGCGGGGGACTGGCTGCCGTGCTGGCAAAATACCCGGCGGAGCACGTCTATTCCAGTGTCACAGAGTATACGACGAAGGTTTTCTCCAACGTGGTCAAGTATACGGAAGAGCAGTGCAGGCAGATCGAGGTGCCGCAGACCGGCACGCACTGGAGTCTCGGCAGCGCAGCGGTGACGGTCATCGGGCCGGTGCAGGAATATTCCGACCCCAATAACGGCAGCCTTGTCCTGCGCGTCGATTACGGCGGGACGAGCTTCCTGTTTACGGGCGATATGGAGCAGAAGGCCGAGGGCGACCTGCTGGAATCCGGCGCGGATGTGCACGCTGACGTTCTGAAGGCCGGTCACCACGGCAGCCCGACCAGCTCGTCCGAGGCATTCCTGACGGCTGTGCAGCCCTCTGTGGCGGTGATCAGCGTCGGAGCGGACAACGACTACGGTCACCCCGGCGCGGATGTGCTGGCGCGTCTGGAGGCGCTGAACGCGGAAATTTACCGTACTGACACACAGGGTGAGATCATCATCGTCTCCGACGGGGAAACGCTGTCCATCACAACAGACCCCACCAGCCGCGAACCGGCGGCCGGGAAGGACGCGCCGTTCGTCGGCAACCGCAATTCCATGATCGTCCACAGCGCAAGCTGCGCCAAGCTCCCCGGCGAGGAGAACCGCATTTACTTCAATTCCGCCGAAGAAGCGGAGGAATACGGCTACAAAAAGCACACGTGCATCAAATAACTGCCTTGTGTGCTGCAAAGCAGCTTTCTTGATTACAACTGAAAAAGGGGCGCTTCCCGGGTGGGAAGCGCCCCTTTTGTGCGGGGAATTATTTCAGCGTGATGTTGACGCGGTAGGATGCGTCGTACATCCGGACGAGGATCGCGGCAGCTTCGCTGCGGACGATGGTGCTGGCCGGATGGAACGTGCCGGCGGCATCGGAGCCGGTGAGGATACCTGCACGGTAGAACGTGTAGATCTCATCGCCGTAGCTGTCCGTCGTCTTCACGTCGGGGATGCTGTTGTCCGCGACAGAGTTGATCGTCTTGTAGCTGCCTACAGCCTTGAAGAAGATGTGGACAAACTCGCTGCGGGAAACAGGCTTGGTCATCTGCTCGTAGCTGAGCTTCTGGTAGCTCTCGTCAAGGATGCCCTCGCGGACGCCGTAGTTGACGTAGGTTTCGTACCAGTAGCCTCTGCCGTTGGTCAGCGTGACCTTGCCGTCCTTGATCATCTGATGCAGCGCGGAGGCCAGCTTGATGGCTTCAGCGACGGTCAGCGTGCCCTTCGGCTGATAGGTCGTGGCAGTCACGCCATTGATCAGACCGTTCTCCCAGGCGCCCTTGACTGCGTCATAGAACCAGTCGCTCGTGGTCACGTCGGTGAACGGGAATCTGCCGGTCGTCGGGGTCTTCGTGGCGGGGATCAGTGCCGGGAGGATGGGATCGATCGGCTCGTTGATGAGCTTCCACTTTGCGGTCAGCGTCAGGTCGGACAGAACGGGCTTGCTGAAATCATAGAGCGTGCCGTCCAGATACCAGCCTTTGAACGTGTACAGACTGCGCGTGGGCTCGCCGGGGTTGGAGGCAGTCTCACCGCGGATAACCAGCTGCGATTCGACCGGCGTGCCGCCGTCAGAATCGAAGGAAACGGTATAGATCGGATCAAAGACTGCCGTCAGCGTCACGTCGGAAACAGCCGTGAAGGTGTAGTTCGCATCCGTGGAGACGATCTTGCCGTTCTGCATCCATGCGTAGAACTCCTCGCCCTCGGCAGGCTGCGCCTGTGCGGTCACTTCTTCGCCGGACCAGACCTCAACGACATCCTTGGCAGCGAAGTCATCGGTGTAGGCTTCCTTAACAAGACCCTTATCTGCATTGTAGGACTGCAGCGTCACGGTGCAGTTGGTGAGCTCGCCGTCGGAAGCAGCGTCCAGATCAACAACGTATGCGGTGTAGTTGGTCGCATAGTCGAACAGATAGAGAACTGCAATGCCGTTCGTGACGCTCGAAGCATCCAGCGTAACTGTGGACGCAGTGCCGGCAGCTTTCTCTGCAAAGATCGCGTCGTCTCTCGCAGTGAGATCGGGATAGGTGTCAAGCTCGACATAGGCCAGATACTGGTTGTCCTTGACCTTGACAGTCAGTTCCTTGGTATCCGGGTCATAGCTTGCCGTGAGTGCCTTCGGAGCCTCGGAGTCAACCGTGCAGACATAGTTCCACTCCAAATACTTCTGGCCCTTCGTCTCAAGCGTGCTGTAATCCGTGCGGCCATTGGTCAGCGCGCCGAGCTCGTCTGCGCCATAGGCAATGTTGGCATAGTAGTTGACGTCGACCTTGGTGTCGTTCGGAACTGCGTTGCCGTCCAGATCGGTGCCGTCCCACAGGAACGAGCCGGTGGCTGTCCAGCCGTTATCCGTGTCATAGATGGCCTTCGGCAGATATTCGGTGTCGTCCACATAGTAGATCTCGCCGGTTTCACGGTTGGAGACAACCATGATCAGGTGACGGGCATTGCGGAGCGTCATCGGCTGCATGAACAGCGTCCGCTCGAGCGCATATGCGGCATCCGGGCTGGAAACTGCGATTCTGTCCGCATCGAACGGGAGATCCAGCTCCGAGTCGAACGGGTTCGTACCGGCCAGAGAGCTGCTGGTGATGGAGTTGCCTCTGATCGCAGCCAGATAGGCCAGATTCGGCCAGGTGTTGCAGGTGACGTCCATGTTGCCGGTCATAACGTCGATCCAGTCAAGCTGTTCCATGACGGGAGCCTGTGCCCAGTCGCCATAGAAGCCCATGAACGTGCCATGGAAGCAGGCGGTCGGGTCATAGGTTGCAGCGGGACTCGTGAAGTTGATGTAGCCCTCGATGTACGCGCCGTTCGGATAGATGGCGTCGATATCGGCCATGAAATCATCCGTCAGCTGTACGTCGATCACGACTTCTGCCGTCTGGCCGGGACCGATGACGAGAACGTCGTCTTTATAGTTAGTGGTAACAGTGACCTCGTCCTCTGTCAGACCGAGCGTCGTCAGTGCGTTGTAGTAGTTGCCTTCCTCATCTGCTACGGGCTCATCGAAGCAGAACTTCCACGAAATGTTGAATTTCTTGCCGTCCTCTTTGAGATCCCAGCCCGGGAACTCGTTTCTCAGATCCTTGACGGTGTAGCGGATCTGGAAGTGGCCGTCCTTGGAGGGGTTGTCGCCGATGTTGGCGATCGGGTTGGTGATATACGCCTTTGCACCACCGAGAACAAGCTGCTCGGCATGGAAAGCATCGACCAGACCAGCGCCCTGCTTTCTCGGACTGAAGGTGTAGTTGTTGGGGATAACCGTCTGCGCGGAGGACGCCAACAGAGCCTCTGCCATGTCAGCCAGTTCCTTCTTGCTCAGATCCTTGTACTTCGATTCGCTCTTCAGATAACTCAGGATGGTCGCAGTAACACCCGCGACATCCGGCGTCGCCATGGAGGTACCGGACATGACCTGATAACCGTCCGTCGTGTCGTTCTGTGCAGACAGAACGCTGCCGCCGACGCCGGAGATCTGCGGCTTGAGCGTCAGGGACGGGGTGGGGCCCCAGGAGCTGAAGGACGAAGACTGCCAGCCGGTGGGGTTGTCAACAGAGGCCATCTCCGCAAGGAATGTGACCTTCTGTTCCTTTGCGTTAAGCAGCTTGGCTGCGTCCTCGCCGGAAACGGAAACAGCGGGAAGCTTCGTGCCGTCCAGCGCCATGTTGATGATGCCGGATTCGTTGTTATAAACGATTGCAGCAGCTGCACCCTTTGCATCCGCATTGTTGACCTTGTCAACGAAGGAAATGCCGCCGCGCTTGATCACTGCGACCTTACCGGTGACATCGATGCCTTCATAGTCGGCTTTTTCGCCGTTGCCGGGAACCAGGACAAAGTCATACGTCTTGCCAGCCAGCGTATTATAAGCGTTGACCGTATCGCTGTAGCCGATCTGTGCGCCGTCAACTTCAATCGCCGGAGAGGCGTACTTCGCGTTGTCAACAGACGCAACAGACAGGTTGCCGTCATAGGTGGACGGGGAACCGACAACGCCGTAGTCCGCATAGTCGGACGTGACATAGCCGGCAGGAACGCCGGTGATGCTCTCGCCGTCTGCCATGGAGCCTTCGTTGCCCGCTGCGATGCAGCAGATGACGCCCGCGTCGTCCAGCGTGGTGAAGATGCCGTTCAGGACTTTTTCCTCGCTGCCGTCATAGACGAAGCCGTTCTGTGCGCCAAGGGACATATTGATGACGTCCGCACCCAATGTGTAGGCGTCTTCAAGGGCTGCGAGATAAACGTCGCTGGAGGTGCCTCTCTCCGCCGGGTCGGAGGAGAAGACCTTCATGGCAAGGATCTGCGCGCCGGGCGCGGAGCCTGCGAATTCATAGCCGCCGTCATCCGACAGGACGCAGCCGGCTGCGATGCCGGAGACGTGCGTGCCGTGACCGCTGACGTCGTCGGTCGCGTCGTTGTCCTTGTCATAATAGTCATAGGAGAACGGAACCTTTGCCGACAGATATTTGCCGCGGCCAAGCTTTTCAATCGCGGTCTCGGCCTGCTCCTTGCTGATGGCAGCCTTGTTCAGCATACTGTCATACGCTGTGAACGCCTCGTGGCCCGGGGTGATGCCGGTATCGATGACCGCAATGACGGTGCCCTTGCCGGTGTCATAACCGCGAACCTTGGTGATGTTGGTCATGTCGTTGGCCGAATCCATGCTGGGCATGACGACAGGCTCGTCGTAATAGTTGGCCAGATAGACCTCCTTGACGCCTGCCGTGCTGGCCAGTTTCTCAAGGTCGCCGAACTTGACGTCTGCGGACATACCGTTGAGCAGCGTGGTGTACTCGTACTTGACGTCATAGCTGACAGCCTTGGACTGGATCGCAGTCTTAATGCGGCTGTGCTGCGCCGTGAGGGTCTTCGACGCGGCTGCGACAGCGCTCTGCGTAGCGACGCCGGTGCTCTTCAGCGCTGCGGGGACAGCGCCCTCGCCCTCAAAAATAACGATCGCGCGGACGGTATCGCTGTCCGCGTAGGCCTCTTCACCATTCTGCAGCTTGAATTTGTTCTGCTGAATGGCGGTGCTCAGCTTGCTCTCATCCGGAGTCGTCGGGGTCAGCTTGACATTGTATGCCGAGGAGGCCGAAGCCATCGGAACCATGCCAAGAACCATGACGAGCGCCAGCAGCAGACTCAGCACGCGGCATCTTGTTTTCTTGCTCATGAAAGTTTCTCCTTCCTTGTCGTTCATTTGTGTCTGAAGTCCGGCGATCAGCCGCTCTCCACCACAATATGTTGTAGCCATTATAATCCGGAGCAACCGATTTTTCAATACTCTTCGCTTACAATTCAGCAATTTCTCCAAAAAAAGTTTTTCCATAAACTGCCTTGCGGCAGCTTTACAGAAGCCTGCGCGCTGAACCGCGATCTGAAGCGCTTCTTCGATGAAACCGGTACGGAATACCCGGTGTGGAAGCAGCTTGAGCAGGACGCCGGGAAATACCTGATACCTTAAGACTGCTCCAGCCGCTTTCCGTTCAGAACGGCCTCTGTAAGCGTATCGCCCGCGTAGACCAGCTTCAGCGAGAAAAACGGCACGTGCTCGTCCATGAGCCGCAGAAAAATGCGGTCGCCCTCCCACTGCTGCAGGGCGGCAAGCTGCCGCTTGCCGATCCAGGCCAGCTCACCCTCGTCGCAGTCCTTCGGCGTGCCGGTGAAGCCCGTGGCGTGGAACAGGTGCATATACTCGGTCGGCCAGATATCGGAGACGAAGGTCACAAGCCCGCAGTAGCGGTACTGCGTGAGCGTCAGCCCCGTTTCCTCCAGCACCTCGCGGCGGACGCAGTCCTCCGGGCTTTCCCGGTCCTCAAATTTTCCGCCGACGCCGATCCATTTGTCGTGATTTTCGTCGTGCTCCTTTTTTACGCGGTGGAGCATCAGATACTGTCCATCGCGCTCAAGATAGCAGAGCGTCGTCTGCTTCATGCGCCATCCCTCCCATGTGTATGCTTTCTCTATTGTATCAGGGGCTGGGGAAAAAGTAAACGGGGGGAGCCGGTTTGTGCGTTCTGCCGTGTTTCTGCGTAAAATTTCAGCAAAAGCGACAAATGACTTTACCGGAGCAATCTGATATAATATCTGTATCTTAGTCGTGGTGTACCAATCCACACTTATGGTGCCCTGCGGCAATAATAAGGAGGATTTTTTATCCGGGAGGCTCCCGGTGCGGCATTGTGGAGACATGCCGCAATGCGTCCGCCAAGCCCGGCGGTCGTGAGAATGCGGTGCGGAGGCAGCGCAGTCAGAGTCCAAACAGTATGGCAGAAGTAAAACTCGTAAACGTCAAGAAAATCTACCCGTTCGTCAGTGGCGAAGAAAAGAAGAGCAAGAAAAAGAAGAAGGGCGAGGAGCCTGCCGAGGAGAAGAAGGTCAACCTTCAGATCACCGACAAGGGCGTCGTCGCCGTGCAGGAGTTCAACCTCGACATCGCCGATAAGGAATTCATCGTTCTCGTCGGCCCGTCCGGCTGCGGCAAGTCCACGACGCTGCGCATGGTCGCAGGTCTGGAAGAGATCTCCGAGGGCGAGCTGTACATCGACGGCAAGCTCATGAACGACGTGGCCCCGAAGGACCGCGACATCGCCATGGTCTTCCAGAACTACGCTCTGTATCCCCACATGACCGTTTATGATAACATGGCCTTCTCCCTGAAGCTGAAGAAGACCCCGAAGGCGGAGATCGACCGCAAGGTCCGTGAGGCCGCCGAGATCCTCGATATCACCCAGTACCTCAACCGTAAGCCGAAGGCTCTGTCCGGCGGCCAGCGCCAGCGTGTCGCCATCGGCCGCGCCATCGTCCGGAACCCGAAGGTCTTCCTGATGGACGAGCCGCTGTCCAACCTCGACGCCAAGCTGCGTAACCAGATGCGCGCTGAGATCATCAAGCTGCGCGAGAAGATCGACACCACCTTCATCTACGTCACCCACGACCAGGTCGAGGCCATGACCCTGGGCGACCGCATCGTCATCATGCGCGACGGCTTCATCCAGCAGATCGGCACCCCGCAGGAGGTCTTCAACCATCCGGCAAACCTCTTCGTCGCCGGCTTCATCGGCACGCCGCAGATGAACTTCTTTGACGCAACGCTGTCCAAGAAGGGCGACAAGTACGTCGCGACCGTGCAGGGCAAGGACTTCGAGCTGCCCGCCGACAAGCAGGAAGCGCTCAAGAAGATGGACAAGGTGCCCGTCGACATCATCGCTGGTGTCCGCCCGGTCCATATCCACCTGTCTCAGGACGGCATCGACGCCATGGTCGACGTCTCCGAGCTGATGGGCTCCGAGCTGCATCTGCACGTCAACTCCAACGGCAAGGACGTCGTCATCGTCGTCCCGACGACCGACATCGACCTCGACGCTGTCCACGGCAGCCACAAGCCCGTGAAGTACAGCTTCAAGCCCGAGCTGATGCACTTCTTCGACAAGGAAACCGAGAAGAACCTGTTCTGATCCCCAAATACAAAACGCGCCCGCCGGAGAAACCGGCGGGCGTTTTTTCTGTCATGCACCGGCGCGTCAAAACAGCCGTACAAGCAGCTGCGAGACGAGAACGACGGCGATCAGGGCGATGGGGTAGGTCGCGGCGTAGGCGGAGGCGACGTTGCTCGTGCCTGCGACATGGATGAGCGTGCCGAGGGCGGGCGTGGAGGTCATGCCGCCGGTGATGGAGCCGAGAATGTTCAGCAGGTTCATCTTCAGCACGTGCTTTGCCACGATATAGCCCACGACCATCGGCAGAAGCGTCATGAAAATGCCGTAGACGAAATAGATGGGCTTGAAATACCGCACGAAGCTCATGCCGCCGGAAACGCCTGCGCCGATGAGGAAGACCATGAGGCCAAGCTCCCGGAACGTTTCGAGCACCTTCTTGCTCGGCATGAGATCGGCGCGGCCGATGTGGCCGAAGTGGCCGAACACCAGCGAGACGAGCAGCGCGCCGCCCGTTGTGGTGAGCGAGAAGAAGTTGAAGAACTTCACCGAGCCAAGCAGAATGCCAAACACGGCGGCGACGGCGAAGGGCGTGAAGCCGAAATCGTCAAATTCTAGCAGCTTTCCCTTGAATTTGGCGACGTCGCCTGTCTCTACGTGTGTAATTTTTCTGCGCTCCTCGTCCAGATCCGCGTGGACGACGCGCGGCATCAGCTGCACGAACAGCACAACGCCGATGACGCCGAACAGATACGCAATGCCGTAGCCGACCGTGACCGCGTCCTGATACTGGGCTGCAACAGCCTCTTTGGTTGCCGAGAAGGCCGGGGTCGAGGTCAGGCTGCCCGCGAGCAGGCCGGAGATCATAGCCGTAAGCTGGTTCGGGTCGTAGCCCGGCTGCCCGGCTTCAATCGCACGGCCGACGAGCAGACACAAAACTGCCGTAATGCCGCCGGAAAGAATGATCACGACGCCGAGCAGCACATAGGACTTGAAGTTGTGCTTCATGTTCTTGAAGAAGTTCGGGCCCGCGATAAAGCCGACCGAGGTCACGAAGAACACAAGACCCAGATTTTCGATGATCTTCAGCGCCTGCGAGGCGTAGTTGATCTCTTCAATGACAAATTTGGAATTGAAGTGCGTTCCGGAGAACGCGCCGTAAATCAGCGCGATCACGAAAACGCCTGCCGTGCCGAGGCTGATGCCCTTGATGGTGATGCGCCCGAGCAGATACCCGACTGCCGCGATTCCGAATACGGAAAGCATCAGAAAATTCGCGGCATTGATGGTTGCACTCATCTCTGTTCTCCTCTATTTCTCCTTATTTTTCTGCGGGATGGATTTTTCTGGCGTAGTCCGGCAGCAGCTGCGGAGAAAGGCGGTGATCCGTTACACCGGCCTGCTGCTTTTCGGCCTCAAATGCGGCCACGTGGTCCAGCGTCAGCGTGCCGACGGATACGGACTTCGCCTTCTCGGCGGCGTGCTGACCCGCGTTGCGGCCAAAAACGATGACGTCAAGCAGACTGTTGCCCATCAGGCGGTTGCGCCCGTGGATGCCGCCCACGACCTCGCCAGCAGCAAACAGGTTTTCCACATCCGTCTGGCCGTCTGCCGTGATGTGCAGACCGCCGTTCTGATAGTGCAGCGTCGGATAGACCAGGATCGGCTCCTTGCGGATATCGATGCCGTGCTTTGCAAACATCCGCATCATGGCCGGGATGCGCTTTTCAATCGTGCCCGCGCCGTTTTTCAGCTCGATCATCGGCGTGTCGAGCCAGACGGCCTGCCCAGCGGGAGTCTTGACGCCCTTGCCGCGCTCGGTGCACTCGCGGATGATGGAGGCCGCGGCCACGTCGCGCGTTTCGAGCGGGTTCATGAAGACCTCGCCGTCCGCGTTCACAAGCATTGCGCCGACAGAGCGCACCTTTTCCGTAACCAGCGCGCCGTAGATCTGCGCAGGATAGGCCGCGCCCGTGGGATGGTACTGCAGCGTGTCGGGGTACAGGAGCTTCGCGCCAGCGCGGTAGCCGAGCACAAGGCCGTCGGCTGTTGCACCGTAGTGGTTCGAGGTGGGGAAGCCCTGATAGTGGAGCCGTCCTGCGCCGCCGGTGGCAAGAATGACGGTCTTCGCCTTCGCGACCAGCAGCTCCTTCGTCTCCATGTTCAGGAGCACAGCGCCCGCGCAGCGGCCGTTTTCGTCCTTGATAAGCTCCACGGCGGAGGTAAAGTCAACGACGGGAATGCCTCGATTGAGAACCTCGTCGCGCAGCGTGCGCATGATCTCGGCGCCGGAATAGTCCTTGGCTGCGTGCATACGCTTGCGGGACGTGCCGCCGCCGTGGGTGGTGATCATGGTGCCGTCGGGCGCTTTGTCAAACTCCACGCCAAGTCCGGACAGCCACTGAATAGCCTCCGGCGCGTCCATGACGAGTTTATACAGAAGATCCTTCTGCGCAGCAAAATGACCGCCGCCGTAGGCGTCGAGGAAGTGCTGGGCGGGGGAATCGTTCGGCTTGTCGGCAGCCTGAATGCCGCCCTCGGCCATCATGGTGTTCGCGTCGCCCATGCGGAGCTTCGTGACGACCATGACCTTCGCGCCCGCATTATCGGCCTCAATGGCTGCGGAGCAGCCTGCGCCGCCGCCGCCGATGATGAGAACGTCCGTCTCATAGTCGGGCTTCGTCAGATCAAATGTCTCGTGCAGGATACGCGATTCGCCCTCCAGCAGCTCCGCCAGCTCCAGCGGGACCTTCTGGCCCTGATTGGGGCCGAAGCGCAGCTCGGTGAACTGCTCGGCGCGGTAGTCGGGATGGAATTTTTTCAGCAGCGTGTCCTTTTCCTCCGCCGTCATGCGGCGGGGGTCCAGCTTCGCGTTTTCTTCGCGGGCCGCTTCCACCTTGCGGATGGAGGCCAGCATGTTAGAGTCCTGATACATGATATGCGTCCTCCTTACTTTTCAATCTCGCGGTGGTTATACAGCTCTTTGATCGCGTCCAGCGGCTTTTCCATGAGGCTTTCGATGAGCGCTTCGAATTTGCCGTCCTTGACCTCCTGCACGCGCGCATCCAGATGCTCACAGTGCGGGGCGATGTACTTGCCGTTCAGACGGCGGGCCAGCATGGCGACCTGCGGGTGGGAGATGCCCGCCGGACAGCGGGACGAGCACACGCCGCACATGACGCAGTCGAAGGATTCCTCGGCGCACTTGTCAAATTCGCCGCGCTGGGCATAGGCAATGTACTGCATGACGTTCAGACCCTGCGTGCACGCCTTTGTGCAGGCGTTGCAGCCGACGCAGGCGTAGATCTCGGGGTACAGCTGCATCATGACCGTCTGTGTGGGCTTCAGCTTTTCCATGTCGTAGACTTCCTTGACCAGTGGGAAGAACGGAAGCGTCGCGACATACATATTGTTCTCCACGCGCGTCGAGCAGGCCAGACAGGCCTTTAATTCGCGGTCGCCCGCGATGCGGTAGATCGTCGCGCACGCACCGCAGAAGCCGTTGCGGCAGCCGCAGCCGCGCACGAGCTGATAGCCGGAATATTCCATCGCTTCCATGATGGTCAGACTGTCCGGCACCTCATATTTCTTGCCGAACAGGAAAACCGTCACCATATTTTCCATACCTGTTCTCCTTTAATACTCATTCGGCAGCTCGTCGAGCTGGTCGAAGCGGAACACCGGGCCGTCCTTGCAGACGTATTTGTCGCCGATGTTGCAGCGGCCGCATTTGCCGAGGCCGCATTTCATCTTGAGCTCCATCGTGGTATAGACCTGCTCGCGGGCAAAGCCGAGCTCCATCAGGCCCGCAAGCGTAAACTTGATCATGATGGGAGGGCCGCACATCACGACGGTCTTGTCGGTCGTGAAGCCGAGCTCCTTGACGTAGTTCGGCACGAAGCCGACGTGGCCGTCCCAGTCCGGCTGCTCGCGGTCGATGGTCAGATGGACGTTGATGCCGTCCTCTTTGCACCAGACGTTCTCGATCTCCGGATAGTCTACCAGATCGTCCTTCGAGCGGGAGCCGTAGACGATGTCGATCTTGCCGTAGCGGTCACGGTAGTGACGGCAGTAGTTGATAACGGAATGCAGCGGGGCCAGACCGATGCCGCCCGCGATGAACAGCAGATCCTTGCCCGCGAACGCGGTGTCGACAGGGAAGCCGTTGCCGTAGGGGCCGCGGACGGTGATCTGCTGACCGGGCTCCATGGCGTGGAGCCATTCGGTCACGCAGCCGCATTTTTTAATGGAAAACTCCACATATTCCTCCAGCGTGGGACTGGACGTGATGGAGAACAGCGCCTCGCCGACGCCCGGCACGGAGAGCATGGCGCACTGGCCGGGGATATGGACGAAGGGCTTTTTGCCGTCAAGGCCGACGACGCGGAAGGTCTTGACATCCGGCGTGTCGACGCGGATATCCGTGACGACGGCGATATTGGGGATCAGCGGATCGTTTCTCATGCGTGTTCCTCCCCAAGTGTTTTGATGACTTTGACGATGTTCATATGGATGGGGCACTTGGCAAGGCAGCGGCCGCAGCCGACGCAGCCGAAGCACCCGTCGTTATTATCCGGGAAATAGACCAGCTTGTGCATGAAGCGCTGCCGGAAGCGCTCGAGCTGCGTCGGGCGCGGCTGACCGGCGGACATCTTCGTGAAATCCGAGTACATACAGCTGTCCCAGCAGCGGAAGCGGCGGACGAGCCTGCCGGAGTCGAATTCCTTGATATCATAGCACTGGCACGTCGGGCAGACGAAGGTGCACGTGCCGCAGCCGAGGCAGCTTTCGGACAGCTGCTTCCATTCCGGGCGGTCGAAGAGTTCCTTTGTTTTGCCTGCGCCAACGGCGGACAGATCGAGCCCGGCCAGCGGGAGCTTTTTGAGAAGCGCACGCGTTTTTTCCTGCTGGGCCGCGACTGCCGCACCGTCCGTATCCTCCAGCATGGGAAGGTTCGCGGTCAGCGCCGCGCCCTTTTCCGTGTTGGCCTGCCAGAAGAGCGTTTCGTCCTCGATCCAGCAGCTGATATCGCCCTGCGGGGCCGCAGGATCGATGCCGAAGGCCGGACAGAAGCACGTTTCCTCGGGGCGGGTGCAGGCCAGCGTCACGACGGTGCCGTGTGCGCGGCGGGCGGCGTAATAGGTGTCCTGCGGTTCGGAAAGGAAGACGCGGTCGAGAATTTCAAAGCTTCTTGCGTCGCACGCGCGCACGCCGAACAGGACGAACGGCTCCGCCGGGTCACGCGTTTCGACCAGGTCAAGCTGTTTGCCCGTCACACGGAAGCCGACGAGGTTTTCCACCTGCGGGAAAAACAGATCCTTGGCTGAACGGACGGTATTGAGTTTCTTTGTCGGCGTCATGCCCTCCTGCCAGACGGTAAAGCTGGCCTGACCGGCGGCATCGTCCGCCGGAATATAGAGTGTCTGTGCTGCCGACACGGCGGCAAACAGGCTTTGAAGCTTAGAGAGGGGAAGCTGTTTCATTGCGCACCTCCTCTTTCATAGACGACGGACGGCTCACAGTCGTCCTTGCGGAAATCCATGAGCGGCGGGCGGGAGTCGAAATCGGCGCCGGCCTGATAGTCACCGTAGAGTTCATTGATGTCCTTGATGAACTTGCGGTTCAAAAGATGCAGCGGGATATGCTGTGGACAGACGCGGGAGCATTCGCCGCAGTCGGTGCAGCGAGAGACGACGTGGAAGGCCCGGATGATGTGGAACATATTTTCCTCGAACGAATCGGCGATGGCCTTGTTCTCAAAGCCGGAATCGTGGTTGTCGAACACGCACTTTTCGCACGAGCACGCAGGACACACGTTGCGGCACGCGTTGCAGCGGATGCAGCGCGACAGCTCGCCGCGCCAGAACGCGTAGCGCTCCTCGGCTGTCATGGCTTCGAGCTTTTGAACCTCGGCAAAACGGCCGCAGTCCGGATTTTCCTCGCCCTGTTCGCCAAGCAGCTCGTCATAGCAGACGATCTTTTTACTCTTGCAGGTCTTGCACTTGAGCAGCAGCGCATCGGCCTTTTTGATCGTTTCCTCGCCGTAGATCGTGGAAACGCAAAGAGCTTCGCCATCCTCCGTCACTGCTGTGACACCGGCAAGGCCCTGCTCCTTGATGGCCTCCATGTCGCACATCCCGTCACACTGTACGCCGACGGCGTAGACCGTCTCGCGCAGGATGCGGTGCTCCTTTAGAAGCTGGACGAACGAATAGCTGTCGCAGGGCTTCAGGAACACGGCGGCCTTGCCGCCCTTGCGGGATTCCGCGATGAGATATTTGGACAGATTCGCGCCGGAGAAGACGCTCCAGACGAAATTTTTCTCGATATCTTCCACGCTCGTGAATACGGATGGCGTCAGATCATAGAAGAATTCGCCCGCGCGCCAGCCGATGACGCGGTCAACAATCTGATCTTGCAGCAGCTGGATCGCTTTTTCCTTTACTCTTTGCATCTCAGATCCTCCAGTCTGCGGTTCTCGCCGAGCTTCGTGATCGTCTCGGCGAATTCGTTCATGGTTTTGGCGAACTTCGCGCCCTCTGCCGCCGAGACCCATTCCACGCGCGTGCGCTCACGCTCGATGCCGAGGAAGTCCAGCATGGAGAACAGGAGCGTCATGCGCCGCCGGGCATAATAGTTGCCGGTCGTGTAGTGGCAGTCGCCGGGATGGCAGCCGCAGAGGATCACGCCGTCGGCCCCGCGCTGGAACGCGCGGAGAATAAACATCGGGTTTAACCGGCAGGAGCACGGAATGCGGATGATCTTCACATTGGCCGGGTAGCTCAGCCGGTTCGTGCCGGAAAGATCGGCGCCCGCGTAGGAGCACCAGTTGCAGCAGAACGCCACGATCGTGGGCGTCCAGGAGCCGTTTACCTGCATATCGCATCCACCTCCGCAATGATTTGCCGGTTGGAGAAGCCCTTGAGATCCATCGCGCCGGACATACACGCGACGGTGCACGCGCCGCAGCCCTGACAGACTGCCGGGTTGACCTGCGCGACGCGCCGCACGAGCGTCGTGCGGTTCGGGCCTCTGAATTCCTTGTCAATGTACGTGATCGCGCCATACGGGCAGACCTTTTCGCAGTTGGAGCAGCCGTTGCACATCATCTCATCCGGCTGCGCCACGCACGGGTTGCACGTCAGCGAGTCCTTGCACAGAAGCCCGATGACCTTCGCCGCAGCGGCGGACGCCTGTGCGACCGTCTCCGGGATATCCTTCGGCCCCTGGCACATACCGGACAGGAACACGCCTGCCGTCGGGCTTTCGACCGGGCGGAGCTTCGGGTGGGCCTCGGTGAAGAAGTCGTTCGTGTCCATGGAGGCGGTCAGCATCGTGGCCAGCGGCCGCGCGGACTTATCCGGCTCGATGGCAGCAGCCAGCACGACCATGTCAGCGTCGATATGCAGCTGCCGGTTGTCCAGCAGATCGGATGCCTGCACCTTCAGCTTGCCGTTTTCGGGCGTGACCTTGCCGACCATGCCCTTGATGTAATGCACGCCGTACTGCTCGACGGCTCTGCGGTAGAACTCGTCAAAGTTCTTGCCGGGGGTGCGCACGTCGATGTAGAACACATACACATCCGTATCCGGGTATTTTTCGCGGCAGAGCATGGCGTGCTTCGCCGTATACATACAGCAGATCTTGGAGCAGTAGGGCTTGCCCTTCTCCGCACCGTCGCAGCGGGAGCCGACGCACTGCACAAAGACGATGGTCTTCGGGTGCGTCCCGTCGGACGGGCGCAGGAGCGTGCCGCTCGTGGGACCGGCAGCGTTCATCAGGCGCTCAAACTCGAGGCTGGACACCACGTCCGGACTCTGGCTGTAGGCAAATTCGTCGAATTTGGAAAGATCGATGGGGTTGAAGCCCGTCGCGGCGACGATGGCGCCGTATTCCTGCTCAATGAACGTGTCGGTCTGCTTGTAATCGATTGCCCCGGCGGAACAGACCTTCGCGCACACGCCGCACTTGCCGTTTTTGAGCATATTGCAGTAGTTGGGGTCGATCGTCGCGACCTTCGGCACGGCCTGCGCAAACGGGATATAGATCGCGCGGCGATTGTCCATGCCGAGGTTAAATTCGTTTGGAACCTTCTTCTGCGGACACTTTTCCGTACACAGTCCGCAGCCGGTGCAGACGTCTTCCTTGACGAAGCGCGCCTTGCGGCGGATCTTTACATGGAAGTTGCCGACGAAGCCGCCGACGGATTCGACCTCGGAGTAGGAATAGATGTGGATTTTTTCGTTCTGCGCGCAGTCGACCATTTTCGGCGTCAGGATACACGCCGCGCAGTCGAGCGTCGGGAACGTCTTGTCGATCTGGGTCATCTTGCCGCCGATGGTCGGCTGCTTTTCGACGATATCGACCTCAAAGCCCGCCTCGGCAATGTCCAGCGCCGTCTGGATGCCTGCGATGCCGCCGCCGATGACGAGCGCGCGCTTGGTCACGGGGCTGGAACCCGCGGTCAGCGGCGCGTTCAGATGCACCTTGGCGATGGCAGCGCGGCCCAGAATGATCGCCTTTTCCGTGCCGGCTTCCTTGTCCTTGTGAATCCAGGAGCACTGTTCGCGGATATTTGCGATCTCGACCATATAGGGGTTCAGCCCCGCCTTTTCGCAGGTCTTGCGGAACGTCTGCTCGTGCATTCTGGGCGAACAGGAACAGATGACCACGCCGGTCAGACCGTATTCATGGATTTTCTCCTGAATCATCTGCTGCCCGGTCTGGGAACACATATACTGATAATTTGTGGAGAAAACAACGCCGGGTTCCTTTGAAAGAGCCTGCGAGACGCGTTCCACGTCGACGGTCGCGGCAATGTTGCTGCCGCACCAGCATACGAATACGCCGATTCTCTGCATTGCGTTCCCTCCTTACTTTTTATATTTGCGGAACGCCGCGGCAATCGCCTGCTGCGGCAGCTCCTCGTCAAGAATCTCCGGGATGCGTTCGGGCTTCAGGTGATCCATGCCCTGCTGGCGCTGCACGGCATTGCGCACAGCCTCAATGAGTTTTGCAGGCTCGACGTTTCGGGGACAGCGCTCGACGCAGGCAAAGCAGCTCAGGCAGGTGTAGATGCCCTTCGAGGAAAGCAGCTCCTCAATTCGGCCGTTTTCGACCATGGAGACAAACTGATGCGGATGGTATTCCATCTCGTCATACGCCGGACAGCTCGCCGAGCATTTGCCGCAGCGCATGCACTTTCTGGGGTTTACGCCGGAAATGCGGGTGACGGTTTCGATCATGTTCTGGTTGTTCATGCGTCCTCCTCCCCGCAGCCGAGCGCTTCGGCCAGAAGCTCCGTGAAATAAACGACAGGCAGCGCGCCGTCCGTGTTGTGCAGCAGATTATAGCTGCACAGGGGACAGGCCGTGATCAGAAGCTCCGCGCCCTGCGCCTTTGCGTTGTCCATGATCTTCTGTGCCTGCTTTGCGGCGTAGGACCTGTTCTCGACCGCCATATAGCCGCCGCAGCATTCGTTGCGCTGCGCGTAAATCACAGGCTCCGCGCCGATGGCCCGGATGAAGTCCTCGAGCATTTTCGGGTTCTCCGGGTCGTCAAACTGCATCTCGCGGCTGGGCCGCAGGAGCATACAGCCGTAATACGCGCCGATCTTTCTGCCTGTAAGCGGCTTTACGACAGCTGCCTTGACTGCATCCCAGCCGATCTCGTCGCGCAGGACTTCGAGATAGTGCAGAACCTTTGTCTCACCCTCGTAGGGCGTTTCCGGCTTTAAGTAATTGTTGACCTTGACGCGGATGTCCTCATTGTGCTGCATATCGCCGTTCACGCGCTTCAAAACGTGATGACAGGCAGAACAGAGGGACACCAGCGGCTGGCCCGCGTCACGCGCGGCCATGAGCGCCCGGACGGAGGAAAGCCGTGTGGCAATTTCATCGTTTGCCTGCGGATACACCGCGCCGCAGCACTGCCACTCCGGAATCTCGCACAGCGAAAAGCCGAGCTTCTCCGCTGCGCGCCGTCCGGCTCTGTCCAGCTGCGCGCCCTTTGTCCTGAGCGTGCAGCCGGGGAAATAGCTGTAATTCATTGCGTGTCCTCCCGTCAGATCATGTTCTCCGGGTGGAACACCTCGTCGAAGCGCTCCGCCGTCAAAAAGCCGAGGCTCACGCAGGCTTCCTTGAGGGAGATGTTTTCCTTGTAGGCTTTTTTTGCCGTCTTCGCCGCGTTTTCATAGCCGATGTACGGGTTCAGCGCCGTGACGAGCATGAGGGAGTTGTGCAGATTGTGCTCCATCTTCTCGCGGTTGGCGCGGATGCCGCAGGCGCAGCGGTCGTTGAACGACACGATGGACTCGGCCAGCAGACGTGCCGACTGCAGGAAATTATAGATGCAGACCGGCATGAACACGTTCAGCTCGAAATTGCCCTGCGACGCGGCCATGGACACGGCCACATCGTTGCCCATGACCTGCACGGCGACCATCGTAACGGCTTCGCACTGGGTAGGGTTGACCTTGCCGGGCATGATGGACGAGCCAGGCTCGTTTTCGGGAATGAAGATCTCGCCGAGGCCGTCCCGCGGGCCGGAGGCCAGCCAGCGCACGTCGTTCGCGATCTTCATCATATCGGCGGCCAGCGCCTTGAGTGCGCCGTGCGCGAAGACGATCTCGTCCTTGCTGGTCAGCGCGTGGAATTTATTCTCTGCCGTTTTGAAGTCCTTGCCCGTCAGCTTCGCAATTTCAGCGGCGACCGCTGTATCAAAGCCCTTTGGCGTGTTGAGGCCCGTGCCGACGGCGGTGCCGCCGAGCGCCAGTTCCTTCAGGGGCTTCACGGCCAGAAGCAGCAGTTCCTTATCCCGTTCCAGGCTCGATCTCCAGCCGGAGATCTCCTGCGGGAAGGAGATGGGGGTGGCGTCCTGCAGATGCGTCCGGCCGGACTTGACAATGCCTGCATTTTCTTCCTCCAGACGGCGGAATGTTGCTGTCAGCGTGTCGATGGCGGGGATGACCTTGTCCTCAAGCGCGCAGACCGCCGCGATGTGCATGGCCGTCGGGAATGTGTCGTTGGACGACTGGGACATATTGATATCGTCGTTCGGGTGCAGCAGCTTTTTGCCCGCAATTTCATTGCCGCGGTTGGCAATGACCTCGTTGCTGTTCATGTTCGACTGTGTGCCGGAGCCGGTCTGCCAGACGACGAGCGGGAAATTGTCCAGAAGCTGGCCGGAAATGACCTCGTCCGCCGCCTGCTCGATGGCGGCAAGCTTTTCTTCGGTCATTTTTTCGGGACGCAGCGCGCGGTTGGCGCGCGCAGCGGCCTTTTTGAGAATGCCGAAGGCATGGATGATCTCGGCGGGCATCGTCTCAATGCCGACGCCGATGGGGAAGTTGTTGTGGCTGCGCTCGGTCTGTGCGCCCCAGTATTTGTCCGCCGGGACGCGAACCTCACCCATGGAATCGTGTTCGACGCGATATTCCATCGTTTTTTCTCCTTTTTATATCAAATCTCGACCTGACGGATGACTTCCTTCAGCTTTTCCGCGCTGGCGCGGAGCTTGTCGATCTCGCCGTCGGTCAGCTGATTGAGGATCTTGCCGCGCACGCCCTGATTGTCGACCAGCGCGAGCGTGGACAGGCAGACGTCGGACACGCCGTATTCGCCGTGCATCATGGTAGAGACGGTCACAGCCGTTCCGGCCGTGCTCTGCACGCACTTGCACAGGTGGCAGACCGACATGGCGACGGCATAGAACGTTGCGCCCTTGTTCTTGATGACCTGTGCGCCGGAGGTCTTGACGAACTGCTCGATCTCCTCGTAATCCTGGTTCCACTTGATGCGGTCACAGTCGGGGGAATGCTCCTTATAGGAATCAATATGGTTGTTCGCGATGTGCACAAGGCTCCAGGGCACGAAGGAGGAATCGCCGTGCTCGCCGTAGACGTGCGCGTGGACATTCTTCGGGCTGATGCAGAAGCGCTTTGCAAGCGTCGACTGCAGGCGGCTGGTGTCGAGGATGGTGCCGGAGCCGATGATGTGGCTCTCGGGAACGCCGGAAATTTTGTGGAACACATACGTCAGCACGTCGACCGGGTTCGATACGATAATATAGATGGCGTCCGGCGCGGCAGCCGTGATCTGCGGGGCAATGTCCTTGATGATGTTGACGTTGGCCTGCGCCAGCTCCAGCCGGCTCTGTCCGGCCTTGCGGGGAAGACCCGAGGTAATAATGACAATGTCGGAGCCGGAGGCCGCGTCATAGTCGCCGGAGCGGACGATCGTCGGAGAACAGAACGGCGCGCCCTGATAGATATCCATGGCCTCGCCAAAGGCCTTCTGCTTATTGACGTCGATCAGGACGATCTCAGATGCGGTGCCCTGGATCATCAGGTCGTTCGCAATCGTGGAGCCGACGCTTCCCGCGCCGATAACAGTGATCTTGCTCATACACAAAAACCCCCAATTTCAGATTTGAATCGAACAAAATATACCGATATAATTTTATCGGTTATTGCGATAAAATTATATCGGTATTATGCTGGAAGCACCAATGCTTTTTTATGCAAAGATATATTCTTTTTGATATGTTGGTTCAATTCCGTTCCTGTGGGAAGTATCAGACAAATGCCTTGTGTTCCCGCACAAACTGCACGAATCCGGCCTCGATCTCGCTCATTGCATATTGCTTATGATATACCAGCGCGTTGAGATACAAACTCTGGTTGTCGCTGCACGGGAGCTGGACAAGATTCCAGCGCTGGATGCAGTGCTCCGGGATGGCGGGGGCCAGCATATAGGAATTCGGAATTGTTTCGAGGAGCGTCATCTGCGCCAGACGGTCGACGCAGTAGATCTTCCGCCGCACCGGCTCCTCCGGCTTGCCCTGTACGCGGAACACGTCCCCGTGAACGATCTCCGGCAGCCCGTCAAGCTCCGTGCGCAGAACGGAGCTGCGCCCGGCAAGCGGATGTGACTGGTTCATGGTGACGAGGTAGTGGTATTTGCTCAAAAGCTCGAAGCTCAGACCGCGGGCGCTGGTCTGCTCGTCAAAATAATCGCGGTATTCCGAGCGGAAGCGGATCACGCCGATCTCCGTCTCGCCGCTTGCAAGCGTTTCGAGCGCCGTGCGCGCGTGGCATTCGCGGATGACCGCGTCGACCGGCTCTGCCTGCGGCAGTCCGGCCAGATACTGCGCCGTCAGATCCAGCATGGCCGCCGAGCGCGGGATGCACACGCGCAGCCGGTTCGCCACGGCCCGCTTGGGACCGAGGGCCTCAATGGCCTCCGTCTCGCGCAGGATGGACTTTGCGTGCTGCAGAAAGATCGTGCCGCGCGTCGTGGGCCGGACGCCGCGCGTGGAGCGCTCAAAAATGCGGAAGCCCAGCATCTGCTCCACATCGTGCAGGATGCGGCTGAGATTCGGCTGGCCGATAAACAGGTTCTCCGCCGCCTGCGAGATCGACCGGGTGCGTTCGATCTCGATGATATACTGCAAATGCTGTGTGTTCATAGCTGTACCACCTTCTAATTTATATCATTTCTAATATATCACCTTTTTCGCCGTTTTGCAACCGGAGGCGTACCGGCGCTCTGCATAAAATCATATACCCTTTTTTGCCGTCTCTTGGCGCTTTTCATGCCCGGACAGCACCGGCAGCTCGGCAAAGAAGGTGTTGACGCCGCCGTCGCTTTCTGCCCAGACGCTGCCGCCGTGCGCCTGCGCGATGGCCTGCGCGATGGAAAGGCCGAGGCCGAAGCTGCCGTCGCGCGTCCGCGCGGCGTCTGCGCGGGAAAAGCGGTCGAAGATCTGCCGCAGCGCCTGCGGGGAAAGCGCCTCGCCCTCGTTTGAGACGGACAGGCGGCAGCGGTTCTTCCCGCACCGGAACAGCCGGACGGCGACCGTGCCGCCGGAGGCGTACTTCCGGGCGTTGTCGAGATAGATCTCCACGAGCTGGCTGAGCTGACGTTCATCGCCGCTGACGGTGATGTCCGGCTCCAGTTCGGTCTGCAGCGTCAGACCGCGTTCAAACAGCGCGGCCTCGAACAGCAGCGCGCTGCTCTCAGTGATCTGACTGAGATCGCATGGCGTGAATGCACGCGACGCCTGTTCATTCTCGGCCCGCGCCAGCTCCAGCAGCCGCTCGACCAGCGCGCGCATCTGCTTCGCCATGGCGTCGATGCCGGAAAGGAAGGTCTGCTTCTGCGCCGTGTCATAATCCGGGCTTTGCAGCAGCTCCGTGTTTGTCAGAATGACGGTCAGCGGCGTTTTCAGCTCGTGCGACGCGTCGGCGACAAACTGCTTCTGCTGCCGCCACGCTTCCTCCACTGGCCGGACCGCACTGCGCGCCAGCAGCACCGCAAGGCCGAAAAAGGCAAGCAGGCCGAGCGCGACGAGCAGCGCGCCGGTCTTCAAAAGCGTGCGCAGCGTCTGCTGCTCACTGGAAATGTCCGCGAAGATCACGCTGCCGGTCACGCGGCAGTAGCGCAGGCTGTATTCCGGGATCTCGCCGATGGCGTCCCGTGAGGCCTGCGCCGCAGCGGCAACCATCCGCAGAAACGTCCGGTCGGTCAGATCGTAATCGCTTGAGCCGATGGCGACCAGATTGCCGAACGCGTCGGTCTGCAGCACGAAGTACGGCAGGCGCACCTGCTGCGGTTCGCGCTCCGGCTGGACAGGCGCGAAGGGGTCGGCCGCGATCGCCTGCATCATGCTGATCGACTGCGTGCGCAGGTTCTGCTTCGTCAGCGTATAGAAAAGGCCGAGGATCGCGCAGAGCATCACGGCGGCGACCAGCACAATCGCAAGAATGATCTTCAAGCGAAGTTTTTTCAGCATACCTCGCCCACCTCCAGATGATAGCCCAGCCGCCGCACGGCCTCAATGCGCACGTTCGAGCCGATGGCCGCAAGCTTTTTGCGCAGGAAGCCGACGTAGACCTCCACATGGTTTTCTACCGCGTTGGAGTCAAAGCCCCAGACCTTCGACAAAATGGCCTCCTTGGACACATTCTGCCCCTTTGTCTGCAAAAGATACCGCATGACGTCGAATTCCCGCGCGGACAGCCGCAGCTGCCGCTGCCCGCAGATCAGTGTCCCGGACGCCAGATCGAGCGTCGTGTTGCCGAACGAGAGCGCGTTGACCTCCGCGCCCTGCCGCCGGAGCAGCGCACCGACGCAGGCCAGCAGCTCCCGCGCGTCAAAGGGCTTCGTGAGATAATAATCCGCGCCCGCGTTCAGCCCCTCGATGCGGTCTTCGAGCGACGATTTTGCCGTCAGCATCAGGATCGGCGTTCCGCAACGCTTCGCGCGCACCTGCCGCGCGACCTGATAGCCGTCCATGCCCGGCATCATCACGTCGAGAATGAGCAGATCATATACGCCCGTCTCGGCATATTCTGCCCCCGTCTCGCCGTCATGCACCGCCTCGACGGAAAATCCCTTCCCCTCCAGCATGGCCCGGAGAGAGTCCGCAAGCAGGATCTCGTCTTCAATGATCAGAATTTTCATATCATAATACCTCAGGTTCAAATCGCCGGAAAATGGTATGGCGGCATCCAAAGGGAAGCCTTGTGTGCGTCCTATCCCTATCAACTATATTCGTTTTTTTACCGCTTTTCAAGGAAAACCGCAGAAAAATTGTCTCCCGGCCAAACGGCCGGGAGACAGGAAAGATGTATGCTTATGCCTTTTCGCTCTGCGAAGCGGTGAAGCGGTTCAGGATGGCTGCGAACTGGCAGCGGGTGGCGGTGCCGGTGGGCAGGAGCTTGCCGTCGGTGCCGTTGATGAGGCCTTGGCCGACAGCCCACTGCATGGCGGGAACGGCGTAGCCGCTGACGCAGGCGTGATCCTCAAAGCTGATGAGGTTCTCGGAGAGCGTCACGGCGTCCATGCCCTGATAGACGGCGTAGTTGAACAGGAACTTCGCAAGCTGCTCACGGGTGACGGCCTTGTTCGGCTCAAAGGTCGTGGCGGACGTGCCGCTGGCGATCTCGTTCTTGGCGGCCCAGGCGACGGCTGCTTCATAATAGCTGCCGGAGGCAACGTCGGTGAACGCGGCCTTCTCAGTCACTTCGGGGCTGCCCGCCATACGCCAGAGGACAGTCACGAGCATGGCGCGGGTCATGGGCCTGTCCGGAGAGAAGGTATTTCTGCCGGTTCCGGTCATCAGTCCCTCATCCGTGCAGAACAGAACGTCCTGCTGGCAGACCGCCTCGGCCTTGACATCCGCGAAGCCGGAAGCGGCCAGCAGCGCGCACAGCAGGAGCAGCAGTGCGCCCCGTGTCAGAAGCCGTTTCATGACGCTCCCTTCAGCGTGGAATTGACGAGCATGGCCCGCGCGTCCTCCGCAGTTAAGTCGTAATTCCAGAACAGCCTGAACATTTCCTGCGTCTTTTCTACCATATCATAGGCATAATACTGCGGATACAGAAGATTTCCCAGCCACCATACGCCCAGCAGCATATTAAGACTCGGGGGATTGGAAAGCCAGTTGTAGGGCATGGATGGAATCTCGTAATACCGTCCGGCTTCGATCGCGCGCAGCGGCTGCCACGCCTCGTCGTCTGCCGCAGTCGAGTAAGTGCTGTCTGCTGTAAATAAAATCACGTCCGGGTCAAAGCGGTAAAGCTGTTCAAGATTGATGGGATTGCCGCCGCCCTTATTGCTGACGTCTTCGACCACAGCGGCGTTTTCAATGCCCATGAGGTCGAGTACCTGCGCCTGAATGGAGCCTTTCGCGTTTGTATTGAGGCCGGACGAGCCGGAGGTGTACAGGACGGAAATGCGCTCGGAATCCTGAATTTTCGCGGCGTTTTCCTCCGCCAGCGAGACAGTCTCGTCGACGAACGCCGCCAGTTCTTCGCCGCGCGCCTCCTTGCCGCTCAGGATTTTTCCGAGCGTCCGGTATGCCTCGGCCATATGCGGAAGATCTGCCTCTATGAAGATCACGGGCATCCCGATCTGCCTTTGCAGCGCGTCCAGATCGGCGGCCATGTTGTCCTTTTTGTCGCCGAGGTCAATGACGACCTGCGCGCCGGAGGTCAGAATGGATTCCAGATTCAGCGTCGACTTGCTGCCGTACATCTGGCCGGTCGTCGGCAGATCGATCAGGCGCGGGTCGAGATATTTGTACTGGCTGGAAGACGGCGTTGCGTTGATGGTCGTCATATATTCGGGCGCGATGGTCGCCAGAAACATCGACGCGACCGTACCGCTGGGGGCCACGCGCGTGAGCGTTTCAGGGATGTCGACGGTTCGGCCAAGCGAGTCGGTGAACGGAACGGTCGGCTCTGCCGGGGCCGTCTGCCGCTCAGACGCGCAGCCGGACAGGCTTCCGCATACAAGCGCCAGCGCCAGCAGAAGGGCAAATAATTTCTTATATCGCATGGTTATTCTCCAAAGAAAACAGCGTTCGGGAAAACAAAGCCGAAAGGCTTCCTTTCTGCTTGCATTATACCAGCAGCCGGACGCGATTGCAATGGAGTGTTTCACTATTTCAAACAAAAAGCGGAAAGTTTCCGCATGGTCGAACGCACAGGACCCCGCCGGGCGGCAGTGCCCGGCGGGGTCCTGTGGCTGTGCGGCGCGGATGCAGAAGGGAGATGTCAGAAAGGATGACGAGGAATTGGAACGAACAAGGTCTGCAAGCGTCCGCACAGTCCGCTGTCCGTTTCAGCACTGCCATCATACCATCGTCCGGACTGCAATGCAAGCTGATATTTCGACAATAATGAATATAGATACGATAATAACGAAAGAATGCGGAGATTGAAGATTATGGAAAGCAGGAACGCTTCGGCTCTTTAAAATAAAAAAGACACTTGCAAACGCTTGTTTGCCATGCTATAATGAAAATCTAGACTGTCTTCCGGGAAATGAACTACAGAGAGGAATGAGAGCCATTCATGAAGGATATCCTGCCTTATCTGAAGCCGTACCGCAGGCGCATTGCGCTGGCGATGCTGCTGGTCGCGGCGGCGACGGTGTGCGATCTGCTGCTGCCGACGATCATGAACGACATTTTGAATAACGGCGTCCGGCAGTCGGACTTTGCGTATATCGTGCGCTGCTGCGCGTGGATGCTGGCCGTTGCGGCGGCTGGCCTTGCCGCGCTTCTGGCCGGGCGGAAGATCAGCTGCGATGTGGTCGCGGGCTTCAACGCCGACCTGCGAACGGACGTGTTTTCCCTCGTCAACAATATGACGTTCGAGGAATTCAACGCCATCGGCGCTGCCGCGCTCCTGTCCCGGTCGACTTACGATATCGGAACGGTCTCCTGGGTCGCGTCGATGATCTCCGGCAGTCTCATTACGATCCCGGTGCTGTTTTTCGGCGGCGTCATTCTGGCGCTGCGCAAGGACGTGATGATGAGCCTGATCCTGCTGCTGTTCGTCCCGGCGATCTTTCTGATCGTCCGGCCCATCAGCAAACGGATCGGCCCCCTGCACGAAACGTCCGACAAGTACATCGACATTCAGAACGACGTCATGCGCGAGCGCCTGCACGGCATCCGCGTCATCCGCGCATTTAATAAGGAAGCAAGCCTGCAGCAGAAGATCGCCGACGCGACGCACGTCATGGCCGAGAACATCATCAACGCCAACGTGCAGATGGGACTTCTGAGTCCGGCGGCCGTGCTGCTTGTGAATCTTGCGGGCGTGGCGATCATATGGATCGGCGGCTGGCGCATGGAGACAGGCAGCCACGCCATCTCCGGCGGCGATATCTTTGCTATCATCCAGTATCTGGCACTTGTCGCCAACGGCGTTCTGATGGGCGGCTTCGCGATGGTCATGCTGCCGCACGCCAAGGTCGCGGCGGACCGCATCGGCGAAATTTTCCACGCTGCAGGGATGCAGGAGACAGCCAAAGGCGCGGAGCACACGTTCAGGGGCGAAATCGCCTTCGACCATGTGACCTTCCGCTATGAGGGCGCGTCGGAGGCCGCCGTGCAGAATGTCAGTATGCACATTCTGCCGGGGCAGAAGATCGCCGTCATCGGCGGCACGGGCAGCGGCAAAAGTACGCTTGTGCAGCTGCTGCTGTCCTTCCGTCTGCCGACCGAAGGACAGATCCTCTTCGACGGCGTCAGCGCTTCGCAGATCGACCGGGGCGTGATCCGGAAGAACATCAGCTGTGTCCTGCAAAAGACCGCCGTGTATTCCGGCACCATCCGGCACAACATTGAGATGGGCCGTCCCGGTGCGGAGGAAACGGACATTCTCGAAGCCGCCGATATCGCACAGCTCACGCCTTTCCTCAATTCCCTGCCCGAGCATCTGGAGCATCCGCTTCAGCAGTCCGGCAAGAACCTCTCCGGCGGCCAGAAGCAGCGGCTGTGCATCGCGCGCGCCATTTTAAAGGACGCGCCGATCTATGTCTTTGACGACAGCTTCTCCGCGCTCGACTTTTTGACGGAGGCGAATCTGCGGCGGAGGCTCAACGAGAAAATTCAGGGCAAGACCCAGATCGTCATCACCCAGCGCATCACCTCGGCCATGAACGCGGATCACATCTTCGTCATGGATCGCGGGCGGCTGGTCGACCACGGCGTTCATACGGAGCTTTTGTCCCGCTGCAAGATCTATCAGGAGATCTATGCCTCGCAGACCGGAGGTGACGCGAAGTGAAGCAGGAACAGAAAACCCACGTTTCCGCCGACGCGCTCATCCAGCTGCTGAAGGGCGCGAAGGCCATCCGCTGGCAGCTTGCGCTCGGCGTCGTCATGAGTCTGGCGCTCGTTGTGTGCGCGCTGATCATCCCAACGCAGATGGGTGCGCTGGTGCAGATCCTGATCGATTATTTTGACGCGCCGGAGACGGGCGCGTCCGTGCTGGCGCAGCTCGCGCCGGGGCTTCTGGCGCTGGCCGGTGTGTATCTCCTGCGCGCCGCCATCAGCTACGGCAAAATGCAGCTGCTCAACCGCGCCGTCAGCCGGTATTTTACCTGCAATCTGCGCATCCAGATCTCCGACAAAATCCAGCGCCTGCCCGTCAGCTTTGTCGATCACACGCCCGTCGGCGATATTCTCTCGCGCATGACGGAGGACGTGTCCCGGATCGGCGGCTCCCTGCATACCGTCCTCGACACCATTACAGGCGGCTTTTTGCAGATCCTGGCCATCGCGGTCGTGATGTTTTTGCAGAACTGGCAGCTTTCGCTGGCCGTGATCGCGTTTATGCCGGTCTCCATCTGGCTGTCGGCCAAGATCGCGGGCCGCTCGGAAACGTATTTCCATCAGATGTTCAAGCAGTCCGGCGAGCTGTATTCCGTTGTGGAGGAAGCCTACACGAATTACGCGACGACAAAGGCCTATAACCTCGAGGAGCACTGCGCTGAGCGCCACGCGGAGATCAACGATGCGCGCCGCGTCTCCGAGGCGAAAGCAACCTATCTCTCCGCCATCGTCCAGCCGGTCATTGCCGCGTCCAATTCGCTGGCGTATATCGCCATCAACCTGCTCGGCGGCTGGCTCATCGTGCGGCAGGGCGTTCCGGTGGGCGTGATCGTGACGCTGGTGCTGTTCGCGCGGCAGTTTTCCGAGCCGCTCGAGCAGATCTCCAACGGCCTGAGCACCCTGCAGCAGGCCAAGGCGGCCGCAAAGCGCGTCGTCGATCTGCTGGAGCTGCCGGAGGAAGCGCCGATCGAACAGGAGCTTCCAGCAGGCGGAGACGGCAGCGTAGAGTTCCGCCACGTGGACTTCTCCTACGAGCCGGGCACCGAGCTCATTCAGGATCTGAACCTGCACGTGGAAAAGGGCCAGCACGTTGCCATCGTCGGCCCGACCGGCGCGGGCAAGACAACAATTGTAAATCTGCTCATGCGCTTCTATGACGTCGATTCCGGCAGTATTCTGCTGAGCGGGCGCGACATCGCGGACTATTCCCGCGCCTCCACGCGCGACCGCTTCGGCATGGTCCTGCAGGACACGTGGCTCTTCGGCGGCACGATCGCCGAAAACGTGGCCTTCGGCAAGCCGGACGCGACGCGCGAGGAGATCATCCGCGCCTGCGACGAGGCGTACTGTGACCACTTTATCCGCACGCTTCCACAGGGCTACGATACGGTCATCGGCAGCGATACCTCGTCCATCTCCTCCGGCCAGAAGCAGCTGCTGACCATCGCGCGCGCTCTGCTTGCGCAGCGGGAGCTGCTGATCCTCGACGAGGCGACGTCCAACGTCGACACGCGCACGGAGCTTCTCATCCAGAAGGCCATGGACCGCCTTATGCGCGGCAGGACGTGCTTCATCATCGCCCACCGCCTGTCCACGATCGTCGACGCCGACCTCATTCTGGTTCTGCGCGACGGCCGCATCGTCGAACAGGGCAAGCACCGCGACCTGCTGGAGAAAAAGGGCTTCTATTACGAAATCTATAAAAGTCAGTACGATATTGCGTAAAAACAACGAGGCTGCCGCAGATAAAAAAATCTGCGGCAGCCTCGTTCTGGTGAACGGCTGCTTCTCCGGGAGGCACTGACACGGGATTTTATGATGTGAAAATTGACAATCTGACTGCCATTTGGTATGATAAATTTAGAGATATTTTGGAAATGAGGCAATTACATGGAGCCACTGGGAATTCTGAGTCTGGATCGAAAAAAGTATACACAGGCGATGGCGGAAAATCTTCCGGCGCTGCGCGCACGGCTCGGCCTGTCGCAGACGCAGCTGGCGGACTGCATCGGCGTTACGCGGCAGACGATCTCCTCGATTGAAAATCAGTCGCGGGAGCTGAGCTGGACGAATTTCCTGTCTCTGCTGTTCCTGTTCCTGCAAAACGCGCAGACCGCAAAGCTTCTGCCTGTGATGGGAATCTATACGGACGAGCTGGCGCGTATTTTTTCCTTTACTGACCTGAATCAATTCAGGCAATAACGGTTGATGGGAGACGCAGATATGGAGACCATCATACGCATCTATGACCGGGAGCGGCTGCTTGAGGCGAAGCTCCAATCAGGCGAAACGTGCACGATCGGAAAAGCTGCGGGCTGCACCATCCAGATTGCCGCTGCCTGCCTTGGAAAAAAGACGATCACGGTCAAAACGGACGCGGATAGCTGGTCCGTGTCCGGCGCCGGGTTCCGGCAGGAGAAGCTCCCGTATGAAAAATCGCTCGTTCTGGATCCGGACGCGCATCTCGCGCTTACGGCGTACCCGTGCCGCACAAAGGCCGCCGTTCCGGTGCCGCTGACCGGGACGGAACGGCTCACGATCGGCCGGAACGCGGACTGTGATATCCAGATCGCGGATCAGCAGATCTCCGGAAAGCATACTGCGCTGTTCTATCAGGATGGCCGGTGGCGCTTTCAGGATCTCAAAAGCCGGAACGGCACCTATTTGAATATGCGCCTTGCCGGAAGCGGCGTGCTTGCCGACGGGGATGTGCTCTCGATCGGCTTTTGCCAGCTCCGCGTCAGCGGGGACCGGCTCTTCGTGTGGAGCAGCAAGGCTGTGCGCGTGAAGCCGGCCGCTGCGCCCGAAAAGCGGACGGCGGTGTCGCCGGACGATCCATATCCGTTCTGCTTTAAGCCGTCGCCGCGCCTGCTGGAGGAAACGCCCTGCAAAACGCTGGAGCTGCAGGCGCCGCCGACGATCGGCGGAAAGCCGAATGTCAGCTGGCTGAATATCCTGCTTGCGCCGCTGCTCAGCGTGATCGTGATGGTCGCGGTGTGCCTTCTGGTCACCAATGTGATGACCATGCTGTATTTCAGCGTCCCCACGACCATCATCGGCGTGGTGGTATCGATCCTCCGCTACCGGGGTGAAAAGAAAAAGTACCGTTCCCAGCAGCAGCTGCGGCTGGATACATACAGCACGTATCTGCAGGAGCAGGTCCGTGAGCTGGAGGCGCTTCGCAGCGAACAGCAGACCGTTCTTGCACATATGTCCCCGTCGACGGATGTGTGCATCCGAAGAGCGGCGGCGGTCGACCGGGAGCTGTGGGGGCGGCTCTCCCGCGACGAGGATTTTCTTTCCCTGCGCGTTGGCAGCGGAACGCTCCCGGCAAGCTTCTCGGTTCAGGCGCCGAAACAGATGCTGCGGCTGGAAAGCGACGTCCTCGCGGAGCAGCCGACGCAGATCGCGGAGCGGTTCGCCATGGTTCCGGACTGCCCGATCTGCGTTCCGCTGGGTGAGCATCTGTCCTGCGGCGTTGTGGGAAAGCGCGCGCGCTGCGTCGCGCTTGGGAAAAATCTGATCGTGCAGGCCGCGGCCCATCACAGCTACTGCGATCTGCGGATCGTCGTGCTCTGCGAGCAGGAGGAGACTGCGCAGTGGGAATTCTGCCGCTGGCTGCCGCATTGCTGGGACGAGGGGCATACGGCGCGCCTGATCGCAAACACGCCCGAAACGATCCGCGCACTGCTTGAACGGCTCGAGCCGGTCTTCTCGGCGCGGGCCGCTGCCGGGCAGAGCGCCGGGCTCGGCGCAGCGCCGCGTGCAAAGCCGTGGTACCTGTTCGTGTGCGCAGCGCCGGAGACGGTCACGCAGCACGCGTTTATGAAATTTCTGACGGCAAACCGCCGGGAGCTTGGCATCAGCGTGCTGTACCTGTTTGACCGGATCGATCTGCTCCCGGAGGAATGCCACGATATTCTGGACTGCAGGGAAGCAGTGGGCGTGCTGTTTGAGCGCAGGCACGCGTCCCGGAAGCAGCCGTTCCAGCCGGAGCAGGTGCCGCAGGCCCGGTACGAGCAGTTCGCACGCAGCATGGCGCCGCTCCGCATGGAGGCGAAGGGCGCTCCGGCGCTGCCGCGCTCGGTGTCGTTCCTGCAGGGCTATCACGTTTCGCGGCCCTCGGAGCTGGCACTGGATAAAAACTGGGCGAACGCAGAGCCGGAGCGCAGCATGGCGGTCCCGATCGGCGTTCGCGGCGACGGCACGCCGTTCCTGTTTGATATTCATGAAAAGCGGCACGGGCCGCACGGCCTTGTCGCGGGCACGACCGGCTCCGGCAAGTCCGAAATGGTGCAGTCCTGGATCCTGTCGATGGCAGTCCGCTTCCCACCGGATGTGGTCAGCTTCGTGCTGATCGACTTTAAGGGCACCGGCCTGCTGCTCCCGTTCCAGAATCTGCCGCATCTTGCCGGACGCATATCCGATCTGGATACGAGCATCGGCCGGAACCTCATCGCGCTCGAATACGAGCTGACGCGGCGCAAGGAGCTGCTCGACCGCTGGAAGGTCAGCAATATCTCCGATTACAGACGGCTGCTGCGCGAGGGCAAGGCGGATGAGCAGCTGGGATATCTGTTTATCGTGATCGACGAGTTCGCGGAATTCAAGAACCGGTTCCCGGAATTCATGCAGGCGGTCAATCGCGTGTTCGCGGTTGGCCGGACGCTGGGTGTCCATATGATCCTTCTGACGCAGAAGCCCGCCGGTGTTGTAGACGATAAAATGAACGCGAATACGCGCTTCCGCTGGTGTTTGAAGGTGGCAAACGCCGCAGACAGCCGGGAGATGCTGCACCATACCGACGCGGCGCAGATCACAACGCCGGGCCGCGCCTACGTGCAGGTGGGCGAGGACGAGGTCTATGAGCAGATCCAGTCCTATTGGAGCGGCGCACCCTATCAGTCGTTCCGCGAGACTGCGGGGCAGACGGGCGGACAGACGGCTGTGGTGGACCTGTACGGGAACCGCCATTGCTATGAACCGGAAAAAACAACGGGATACCGCTCCGAACGAAAGGAGATCAATGCGGTCGTGGACTATCTGGACCGCTATTGCCGGGAGCGCGGCGTGGAAAAGGCGCGGCAGCTCTGGACGGCAAAGCTGCCCGAGCAGCTGCGTCTGCGCGACGTCGTCTGCGCGGCGTTCGACGGCGCGCATTGGGAAACGCAGCAGCAGGGCCTGCGGGCCGTCATCGGCCTTCTGGACGATCCTGCGGCGCAGTCGCAGCGCCCGATGTCGCTGAACTTCTCGGAATCCGGAAGCTATGCAGTCTACGGTGCGCCTGCGACCGGGAAAACGACGCTGCTGCAATCGGCGGTCATGTCCCTTTCCCTCTGCTATTCTCCGGAGCAGGTGCACCTCTATCTGATGGACTTCGGCGGCGGGAGCCTCCGGCTGTTCCGGGAGCTGCCGCACGTCGGCGGCATCGTGGACGGAGACGACGCGCAGAAGCAGAGCAAGCTGACGACCATGCTCATCGACACGCTGGACCGCCGGAAGAAGCTGCTTGCCGGACAGGGCCTCGTCAGCATAGACGCTTACCGGGAAGCCACCGGCGAGCAGCTGCCATGGATCGTGCTTCTGCTGGATCACGTTGCGCCTGCGCTGGAGCTGTACCCGGATATCGACGGCTTTTTGCAGACGCTCGTGCGGGACGGCGCGGCCTGCGGGATGTATCTGCTGGTCAGCGCTGGCGCGGTGAACGCGCTGCCGTACCGGATCAGCCAGCACATCAAGGCGGCTGTCTGCCTGCGGATGACGGACCGCGGCGATTACGCGCAGATCGTCGGCAAAACGAACGGTCTGGAGCCGGAAAATCTGGCCGGACGCGGTCTGGTCAGAAGCACTCCGCCGCTGGAATTCCAGACGGCGCTTCCCGCAGCGGGAAAACGGGAGATCGACCGCGTCAATGAGATCCGGCGGCTTGCCGGGCTGATGCGCGGGGCATGGACAGGCGCCTGCCCGCCGCCGATCCCGGTGCTGCCGGAGGTCGTGGACTGGCGGGAATATCCGTCGGAGCAGATCCTCTGCGGTCTTACGGAGCAGTCCGTGCAGCCGTGCTTCGCCGCGCTTGCGCAGGAGCAGTTTCTGCTGATCTCCTGCGCGCAGGACGGAAGCAGTACCGTTCAGGCCATTTTTGCGCAGGCCGCAGAAAAGCTTGCGCCTGCGAAGCACATTGTATTTCACGGCGCGCAGGCGCAGGCTGCGGCGGCGTTTGACGGTGAGATCGCCGCGCTGATGCCGGAGATGCAGAAAAGAAAGGACGCGAGCGCCGGGAGCACGGACTGGCCGTGGATCCTGATCTGCATTGACGATCTGAAGCGCTGCATCGATTCGATCAACGACCAGACGCTGCGGCGGCTGGCCAGCATTCTGGTCCTTGGCAAAGGGCTGCGCGTCGCGGTGATCGTAAGCGGAAACGCGGCGGACATTACAAAGCTGTCCGCTTCGGGCGAGCGCTTCACCATGGAAATGACCGGAAAAACGACCCTTCTGCTTGGCGGAAGCGCGCAGGCGCATATGTTTGCCCGGACTGATCTGGCGTACAGCGCCGCGTCACAGGATGCAGGCGCCGGCATGGGCTATCTGGTTCAGGATGGCCATGCGGTCAAGTTGAAGGCAGTACAAAAATAGAGGAGATAGAGGAGGCAGAGAAAATGGAGCGGAGCAGGCTCTCAATCAGAGCGCTGGTCGTGCTGGCGTCCGAATTGGGCGCGGAGCATCTTTTTGGCGTGCGCGACCCGTTTATGATGATGGATCACGAGGAGATCCGGGTGGCGTATGAAGTCTGCCTGGAGGAGCTGGAGCAGAGCGGCGCGATCACGCGGCAATTTGAAGGCGCGGCGATCGTGCGCGGCGATCTGCGGCGGCTCATTGAAATCTGTGCGGAATGCGACTTGTATCTGACTGTCGATGCGGTCAACTGCGGACAGGCGGAGCCGTCCGTCGTATTGTACCGGCAGGGGAGCTGCTGGGCGCAGCTGACAAAGGATGGCGAGCTGGCAAGCCTGACCGGAGCTGCGGACGGGGAAATAGAAGAGCTGGCGCTTGCAAGGCTGATGGAGTGCTGCAAAGCGCAGGAAGCACCTGAGGCGCAGACGCACTGGAGCCTTACAAACGAGCTGCTGCAGCACTGTCTGAAGGACACAGACGCAGGCCGGGCAGAGCTGCTGGCAGCCGGAATGCCGGAGGACGCGGCGGCGCTTCTGCTTGCCGGTCTGGAACGGCGGTGCGGCTATTGCTGCGTGAACACGGTCCATTTGCAGACGCGAACGCTGGAAAGCCTTTGTCTTGTGTACGATTCCGATATGCTGCTCCGGCTGGAGCCCGGCGAGGAGGAGACGGAGGACTGGATCGTCCGCAGGAGCACGCCGGAGCAGATCCGGCGCACGCTGCGTGCGCTGGTACGGGAGGGCGCGCCGCAATGAAGGCCTGTCAGAATGTGATCGTGACCCTGACCATCGGAGACGAGCAGCTGGATGTGGAGCTTCCGGCGTTCCTGCCGGTCGCGGAGGTGAATGCGCGTGTTCTGGAAATGCTCCGCGCCCTGTATCCGCAGGTTTACGGCAGCTGTACTGCGATCCGCCTGTACGACCAGGGAGCGCCCATTGCGGAGTCCAGAACGCTTGCGTCCTGCGGGATCTGGGACGGCGCAAGCCTGCAGGGCCGCGCTGTGTTGGAGTAATTTGCTGTTTTTAACAAATTGCAGCGCCAGTTTTTGTATATTACAACGTATTTGAATTAACATATTGACAAATTATTTTACATAGTGTAAGATAGAACCATCCTGAAACACACCCTTGGAAAGGAGCTTCAGAAATGAGCCTGATCCGCATAGATTATGAAAATGCGCGTGCGCAGGCAAGACAGCTTGAACAGAGCGAGCAGCAATGCAGCCAGATCGCGCAGAGCATTCAGGCGCTCCGGCAGCAGCTTGCCGGCGTGTGGGCCGGAGAAGCCGCCGATACATACGATCAGGCAGCCGAGCGCCGGCTGCGCGAGATCCGAAAGATCCAGGATGAGCTGTCGCGTCTTGCGCACACGATCCGCAAGGCCGCAGATGAGTTTGAAGCCGCAGAAGCACGAACAAAGGCGTCCATGTCCGCGTCAGGCGGGACGGGTTCCGGCGGAGGCGGCGAATGGTAAGGAGGTTGTGCCGGTGCAGATCAAAATTGAATCCGCAGTCGTCCAGCAGGCGCAGGCACGGCTGAGACAGCAGTCGGGCGCGATGCGCGCGGTCGCCGCGAATGTTTCCGGCGTCCTGAACGGACTGGATATGCAGATCGCGGCGACGCAGCAGATCAGACAGTCGCTGGAGGCGCTTTCCCGCAGATGTACGACAGAGCAGACCCAGCTGGAGGCAATGACGCAGATGCTGCTTGCCGCAAGCGACCGCTTCACGCAGACGGACCAGAAGCTCGGCCACAGAGCAAGAGGGCTTGGCGAAGCCGCCGACGCCATTGGCGCGGGCCTCGCGGCCACAACGCTGCCGGCTGTCGCGCTGCGGGGGATCGACAGGCAGAAATGCGCGGACGAGCTGGGAAAGACGTTTGGTCTTCGGACCTCCGAAACCCTGTGCGACGGCGTCAAGCAGGCGGTGGTCAGCAAAAAGAAGGGGTGGTTCTCCAAGCTCAAGGACGATGTCTCGGACTTTGGCAGCGCGGTCAAAACCTCTGTTTCGAACGTCGTCAGCGCGGCAAAGGAAAGCTATCAGAATCACGGGACCGTATATGATATCGTGGAATACGGCAAGGCCGCGCTCAAAATCGGCAAGGGCGTTGTCAAAATTGCCGGAGCAGTTGCCGCAATCTCTACCGGTGTGGGCATTCCGATTGCAATCTGCGGCATTATCAGCGCAGGAAACGATATCATAAACGCGGGAACAGATATAGCCAACATCGCGCTTGACCAGTATGACGAGGTTGGGAAAACAAATTACCTGAAGGATCTGCTGAAGAAGAACGGCGGGGAGCTGGGCGGAATGCTTGGAAACCGGGACGCCGGTGAGAAATTCGGTGAGCTGGCTTATACGGGACTGGATCTGGTGTCGTTCCTGGACGGCGCAGATAAAATGCTCAAGTCGTTCGGAAAGATCAATACGGATCTGACGGGCAAGACCGGATATTCCTTTGTGTGGGGCAAAACCTCGTTTGACGACGTCATCGGGAATGAGTTCAAATGCTACAAGCCGGATGAATGGCTCCGGAGTAAGTTCATGGACGCTGATTCGACGGCGAATTTCGTGATCGAAGCGGCGAAAAATGTGAAGTCTTTCTATAAGCAAAGCAAAAAATATGTGGATGAGATGCTGGAATTTGCGTTCCGGTAAACACCAGTAAGGGAGGATATGTATTATGTATAAGGATCTGCTTCCGATCGGAAGCGTGGTCGCTCTGCAGGGCGCCACACGGAAATTGCTCATTATCGGCACAATCGTTCATGACGAGCAGACAAACACCACGTATGACTACATTGGCGAACCGTTCCCGGAGGGGTATATCGATGCGGAAACGATGTTCCTGTTCCAGCATGAGGATATTGATTCGGTTCATTTTCTGGGCTACATCAACGCAGAGGTGCAGAGCTATCAGGCAAGCGTGAGAGAAGAGCTGGAGAAAAACGCAGAAAAAGCAGACAGCTGAATTTGAAGTTTAAAATTTATAAAATATAAATAGGAGGAAATGATCATGGCATTGATTCAGGTAACACCCGAGGTATTGAATTCCAAGGCGACAGAGGTCCGCAATCTCCGCAGTCAGCACGACGACACGATGGCGCGGCTGCGCTCGCTGATCCTTGCGCTGAACGAGACCTGGAAGGGCGAGGCACAGGCTGCGTTCGTCGCAAAGTTTGAGAGTATGCAGAGCAGCTTCACAAGCTTCTCTGAAATGCTGGAGGGCTACGCAACGCTGATGGATACGGCGGCCCGCGAGCTGCAGAACACGGATCAGGGCCTGAAGGCGACCATGCAGAGCAGCTTCAACTAAGACAGAATTACAAAGGGGCAGTGCTTCCACGCTGCCCCTTTTGTCTGCGTTATAGATATTTGGAAAAAATGGAGAAAAGTATGAAAAGAATAAAGATGATGTGTTTCCTGCTGGCGCTGCTCGGCTTGCTGAGCGCCTGTTCCGCGCATTCCGTTGACGCTGAGGAGCAGTCCACGCCGACGTGGCAGTCCCGGTACGATCTGGGCGTGCGCTATCTGTCGGACGGAAGGTATGAAGAGGCGATTCTGGCCTTTACCGCAGCCATCGAGATCGACCCGAAGAACGCGCAGGCGTATGAGCAGCGAGGCGACGCGTACTGGGAGCTGGCGCAGAGCGCGCAGGGCAGCGAACAGACGGATGCATACCGCAGCGCTGCGGAGGATTATGAATCGGCAATGCAGTGGGGGAGCGAGACGGACGAGCTGTACCGCCGCGCGGCGGATGCGTACTACGGTGCGCAGGACTATGAAAAGGCGGAGTCCTATTATGAAAAGCTGCTCGAAAAGGACGAGGATGTGCTTGCGCGTCTGATCGAATGCAGCCGGGCGCTTGGAACCGGGAAGGAGCTTGCGAAGCGGCTGCAGGCGCGTTATCTCGAGACGGGTGAAGAACGATATTTACAGGCGCTCTGCGAGCTGTGGCCGCAGGAGGCGCTGCGCGCCTATGCCGCGCTGCTTGGCACAGACGGCACAATGGGCTTTGCGCTTGTCGATCTGGACGAAGACGGCACGCCGGAGCTGATCTGCGGCGAAATTGATACGAAGGGGCAGTCTGAGCAGATCGCGCTGACCGATTATACGCTCTATACATGGAAAAACGATCAGGTGACGGAGCTGTACCACGGCTTTGTCGATACCTGGATCAACCCCGATGTCCGCGTCACCACGGCGGGGGCCGTTGTCAACAATGGGCACGGCACGTCTGGCGCATATGAGCTGCAATATGTCCATTGGGACGGCGTGCAGATCGAGCATCATGATTTCTGGAGCTACGCCAAAACCGAGGATATGTCCGGCGAACGGGCATATTATCTCGACGACGTGGAGGTTTCCGAGGCTGTTTTTTACGAGCGCCTTGCCGACTGCACAGAAGGCGACGACGGATACGTGCTGCGCTTCCTTGCCAACACGCCGGACAATTGCAGAAAGTACCTGCGCGATTCCATACAGGCCAGCCGGCAGCCGGAACAGCCGCAGCTGAACGAGCAGGAGCTTCTGGCGCTTTTGCAGGAGAATCTGGCATGGCTGAACGCGGTCGAGGGTGAGACGTTTTTTGTTGAGGGCCAGGGATCGTATATGGCGATCGTTTCCTATGAAAACGGCCAGTACGGAAGAATCAAGCGCCTTGTGCCGTCTCCGGCGACCACCTCGGAGCTTGAGAGTACACTCGCAGAAGACGAAGCCATCGACCCGACGTTCAGCTCCTATTATCCGATTTCGAACTATTCCAGCAAGGAGCAGATTCTGGATAACCTGAGAGAATATATGGACGTAGACAGTCTGGGCATTATGCAGAACGCTTACGCAACCGTTTCAGACGTACTGAATGATAACGTTTGGGAATTAAACGGCGGGTTGTATCTGGTTCGCGGCGGGCGCGGATACGGCGTATTTAACTATGACCCGCAGACGCTGAAAATCGTCAGCTTCGATGAAACGACCTGCGAGGCGGAATGTGATCTGATGCGTTTTGGAGATTACTTTGATTCCGTTCAGACCATTTCATTTGAGAAACGCAGCGGCCGGTGGATCATCACGCATATAGAAAAAGCCAATGGCGGCGCAGACCCCTATACCATCACCGCAGAAACCAGAGCGGACCGCAGCCTCTATCCCCGCCCGGAGCGCACGCTGCAGCAGGGCAGCCAGGGAGAGGACGTCAAATATGTACAGGCTATGTTGGTTGTCATGAACTATGATGGCGTGGTTGTCGACGGCGATTTTGGCCAGGCTACGGAAGCGGCGCTGATGCGCTGGCAAAAGAACCATTCACTTACCCAAACGGGCGTTGTCGATGCCGACACGCTGCAGCAGCTTGAGGCTGCCGAGACAGCATGGCTGCTCCGGGAGTAAAGCGGAGCGATGTTGTGGTGACGGCTGGAGAATGGGGCGGAAAATCACAGTTACGGCACAAATGGTGCAAACTTAAATGACGATCTACTTCGCGTCAGAGGTAGCTTCCAAATCGAGAATACTGGCCTATATCGATACGCTGCCATATGACACCATTGCCGACAGTGCGCGGAAGCTTGTAGACGCATACGCGGATATGCTGAACAGCACCGATTCGGGCGAGGGAATTTTCTATCCGGACGAAACAGATGCCAACCGCTTCTGGACGGCAATTTATAACTACGAAATCAATCAGAGGGGATACCTTGATGCCGATGACGTCAATTATTGGATGTACAAAGGTTACCGGATGGATAGCCGTCAAAATGTGCAGGATGTTGCAAATGCGATGTATGGACATATCGTAGAGCTGCCGCCGCGTGATTATGTGCCTAGCTATTGTCCGAAGGACAGTGATACATGCTATTATTTCGGCATAGGCGACCGTGGCGCGGTACAGGTGGCGCTGGACGGCTTCGAACGCTCGGAGGATGGCAGCGCCGTGCTCAAGCTGTCCTATTCTTTCCCCATGGATGGCCTATACATGACCGCGCTGGCAAAGCTGCGGGTCAACCCGAATGTAAATCTCGACGGCGAGATCCCGTTTTATTACATGATAGAATCCGTGGAGATCCGGTACGCGTGATCCTGCGCGGACGGGAAAACGGTATGCAATAGGAGAATCGATATGAAACGCTTCTTTTATATCCTTCTGGCAGCGCTGTTGCTGCTGTCGCTTGCCGCGTGCCAGAAAGCCCCGGAAGCCGCCGAACCGGCGGACGAAGCCCCCGGCTGGCAGGCAAAGTATGACCTCGGCGTGCGCTACCTGTCCGAGGGGAAGTATGAAGAGGCCATTCTGGCCTTTACGGCGGCGATTGAGATTGATCCCAAGCGGGCGGAAGCCTTCCTGGGCCGTGGCGACACCTATGAAAAGCTTGTTGATTTGGAGCGGGCTGCGGCAGACTATCGAGTTGCTTTGGAACTTGAACCCAACGCAGATGCGGAGATAAAATTGAAAAAATGGGAAGCGGAACTGTTGTCAGCGCAACTGCAGGACGAGCTTTGGCCGATGGTTCGCGATCTGGTGCTCCCAATGACAGTGGATTCCGTGGTGCTGGGAGAGACGAGCATTGAAACAGCCAAGAGCATTTATGCGTCATATCCCTACGCCAAATCCAACCTGATGAACGATGCTACACAAGACACGGTGTACAATTGCTTTGGTATGGATATGCCAATTCCTGCCGGTTACGAAGAGAATGAATTCGGGTTTCTATTTGCTGCACCCGTGGGTGGAGCTGTCTGCGACATCTGTATAAACCAACCTGGTTTCGTCGCGCTTGGCGCATTGCAGGTCGGGGATGCGGCGGAAATGGCACTGGAATTATTCGGCTTTCCTGAAATGCCGCTCCATGTACCCCTCCAATGGATTCTGAAGAATGGTGCACAGCTGGAGTATAATTGGTATAGTGATGACGACTTTACGTTTACTTATCAACTCAATGAGCAGACAGCAACGGTTTACGTTGAAGGTGGAGTTGTGCATTATGTGGGGCTGAAAGTGGAAGATAGTCCTGCATAAGAGACTGATTTTCGATTGGCTTTTTTTGAAAGTGCGTGACGGCAGAGCAAAAGACCAATAAGATAAGTGTGGAAAAACAGAGGAGAAATATGGAATATTCAGTTGATGCGGCTGTTTTGGATGGCTGGAATATAACGCGGCTGCTTGGCGAAGGCAGCTATGGAAAAGTATTTGAAATCGAGCGCAGCGAGTTCGGGCAGACGTACCGGGCGGCGCTGAAGGTGATCACGGTCCCGCAGAGCAGCGCGGAGGTTCGGAGCGTGATCTCCGAGGGCATGAGCGTGTCGCAGGCCGAGGCATATTTTCACGGCATCGTCGAGGAGCTTATGCATGAGTTTTCCATCATGTTCAAGCTCAAGGGTACGGCGAACATTGTAAGCTGCGAAGATTTGCGGGTGCTTGAACATCCGGATGGTATCGGCTGGGACATTCTCATCCGCATGGAGCTGCTGCACCCGCTGCTGCCGTATGTCTATCAGCACCCGATGGCGCGGCGGGACATTATCAGGCTCGGTATCGATATCTGCAAGGCGCTGGAGCTTTGCCAGCGGTACAACATCATCCACCGCGACATCAAGCCGGAAAACATTTTTATTTCCGACAACGGGGATTATAAGCTCGGCGATTTCGGCATCGCGCGGACGATCGAACGCACGACCTCCGGCCTGTCCAAGAAGGGCACGTATAGTTACATGGCCCCGGAGGTCTACATTGGAAAGAAATATGGCTTCAGCGTCGACACGTATTCGCTCGGACTGGTGCTGTACCGGATGCTGAACAAGAATCGCGGCCCGTTCCTCCCGCAGCCGCCGGAGGCAATTACCTATGACAACCGTGAGCAGGCGCTGGCCAGACGGATGTCCGGCGAACCGCTGCCGCGCCCGTTCTACGGCGAAGGCCGCCTCGGCGAGATCGTCCTGAAGGCCTGCGCGTTTGACCCGAAGGACCGCTATTCCAGCCCCCAGCAGCTGCGGCAGGAGCTGGAAGCCATCCTGTACACCCAGACAGACGCAGCCGTCATCTACCCCGACGGCGACGAGCTGACGATGGATCGTGAGTCGTATGCTTCCGCGCGATATGCGGCGGCATTCGGCACTAGCACGTCCAAATCAGCGAGTGCAACGCAGGGCGTCTTTACCGGCGATTACCACACAAAGGCCGAGGCAACCAGTGAAGAACGAACACAGTCCGCCTTTGGTTCGGAAGAGCCGAAAAACGCAGGCACAAAAAAGAAACGAAAGAAAATAGGACGTTTGATCATTGGGATAGTCGCGGCGGCTCTGCTTGTGCCGGTGGTGCTATGCGTGATTGGGGCAATTCCGATTCCTGCTGCTATCCACAATATATTCGTGCCGCAGACAATTCCGGAGGCACTGCGGGAATATGAAGAAGCCGGTACGCTGGAAAAACTTTATGAAAACGGGAATCTAAGCGGCTACCAAGTGGTAGCCTACAGAGAAGATGGAGAACTTGATTCCGTGCAGATATTTGATACAGCAGGAAACTGTGTACGGAATGAACTTTACAACTCAGATGGTACGCTTCTGGGGTATGTCCTGTACGAATACGATTCAGATGGAAACAGGACGAAAGATGAATACTACGATTCGGACGGCATTCTTCAATACTATACCCAGAATCAATACGATTCGAGCGAAAAACTGCTCAGGGAGGAAAATTACGATTCGAATAACTCTCTTCAAAGTTATGTGCTTTACGAATATGATTCGAATGGCAATTGCACTATGGAGGATGTGTACAATTCAGGTAGCCCGCATCAAACGTGTGTGTATGCGTACAACGAGAATGGAGAAAAAGTGATGCTCCAATTCTATGAAGATGATAAATTGCTGTACTATGTGGATTTGAATGATGCTGGCGAGTGCGAATATCATGTTGTCGGCGATACGCCGGAAGAGTAGCAAAAAGAAACGGAGAACAAACTATGTCTACATATGAGATCGGCTCCATTGTGTTTGACAAATGGAAGATCTGCCGGGAGCTGGGGCAGGGGAGCTATGGGACGGTCTATGAGATCCAGCGGGAGGACTTCGGCGGCGTTTACAAAGCTGCGCTGAAGGTCATTACCGTCCCGCAGAGCAGGACGGAGCTGCAGAGCGTGCTGGACGAGGGCATGACGCCGCCGCAGGCAAAGCAGTATTTTTACAGCGTCGTGGAGGACATCGGCCGCGAGTGCGCCATCATGTCAAGGCTCAAGGGCACTGGCAATATTGTCAGCTATGAGGATCACGCCGTCCTCCGGCACCCCGACGGCATCGGCTGGGACATTCTGATCCGGATGGAGCTGCTGCACCCGCTGCTGCCGTATGTCTACCAGCACCCGATGGCGCGGCGGGACATCATCAGGCTCGGTATCGATATCTGCAAGGCGCTGGAGCTTTGCCAGCGGTACAATATCATCCACCGCGACATCAAGCCGGAAAACATTTTTATTTCCGACAACGGGGATTATAAGCTCGGCGATTTCGGCATCGCGCGGACGATCGAACGCACGACCTCCGGCCTGTCCAAGAAGGGCACGTATAGTTACATGGCCCCGGAGGTCTACATTGGAAAGAAATATGGCTTCAGCGTCGACACGTATTCGCTCGGACTGGTGCTGTACCGGATGCTGAACAAGAATCGCGGCCCGTTCCTCCCGCAGCCGCCGGAGGCAATTACCTATGACAACCGTGAGCAGGCGCTGGCCAGACGGATGTCCGGCGAACCGCTGCCGCGCCCGTTCTACGGCGAAGGCCGCCTCGGCGAGATCGTCCTGAAGGCCTGCGCGTTTGACCCGAAGGACCGCTATTCCAGCCCCCAGCAGCTGCGTCAGGAGCTGGAAGCGATCTCCTACGAGGCGCAGGACGCGGCGCTCATCTACCCGAACGGCGACGAGCTGCAGATCGACCCGAGCCGCTACGCGTCGGGGAAGTCCTCCGGCGCGGCGGGAACTGCGGGCAAAACGAATGCGGTGTTTTCTGACCGGCCGCAGCGCACATCCGGCACAAACAGAACGCAGGGCGTCTTCGACGCCTCCGGCGGGGGCAGTCCGGCTCCCGTGCGGAAGGAAAAAAAGAAAGCCCACCGGGGGCTTGTCTGGGTGCTGGTGCTTGTCGCCAGTGCGGCGATCGCGGCGGGCAGTCTGCTGCTTTTGCACACGCGGCAGGAAAAGCAGGCGCAGCTTGCCGCCGCGCAGCAGGCACAGGTACAGGAGCAGCAGAATCAGTACGAGGCTCTGATGGAGCAGGGAACGCAGCTGTGCGAAACGGACCCGGAGCAGGCGCTGGGATGCTTCGAGCAGGCGCAGGCGCTCTACCCGGAGGAGTCTGCACCTTATATTTCCTACGCCTACGCGCTCTACTGCGCGCAGGACTATGAACGCTGCATTTCCTATATCGAGGACGAGCTGGGGCTTGGAAAGGCCTACGATATCGAGGCGCAGAGCCAGCTGAGCGAAATTCTGGGCGCGGCGTATTTTGAATGCGATGACTATGCCGCCGCGGCCTCGTTCTTCCGGCTGAGCACCGCCGGAGGCGATATCACCGTCAATGCCCAGCGCGATTACGCGGTTTCCCTCGGACGGCTGGGCGATATCGATGCGGCGGACGAGATCCTGTCGCAGATGTACGCGGCAGGCGCAAGCGGCGACGTGACTGACTACGTACAGGCGGAGATCGACTACGCGAAAAAGGAATATCTGGACGCGGAAAGCGGCTTTCAGGCGGTGCTGAATCAGACGCAGGATATCGCGCTGCAAAAGCGGGCGCTGCGCTCCTTGGCGGAGGTCTACCGCGATTGCGCGGCGCTGGTCCGGACGGGAAGCTCCCCGATCGGAAACCCCGCGACAAAGGCCGTCGAGGTTCTGGCGAACGGGATCGAAACCTACGGCCTGCGCTATGACTCGACGATCTGGGAGATGCTGGCGCTGGCCTATTTCGAGGCGTACCACACCGACCCCTCCGTTCCGCAGAGCTACCTGCGCAAGGCCGGGGAGTGCTTCAACCGCGTGCTGGAGCTTGGCGTGACGAAAAGCTATCTCTACAGCAACCTGTATACGATCTATTATGAATTACAGGAATACGATCTGGCGGAGCAGACGCTGGACGCCTATGCCGCGCAGTATCCGAAGGATTATGAACCCTACGCGTTCCGCGCCATGCTGTATATCACGCTGGAAAACCGGAAGGAACAGTCCGCGCGCGACTATTCCGTCGCCGTCGAGGCCTACGAGACAGCCGGGCAGCTGCTGCGCAGCGACGACGACGCGACATACTATCAGCAGCTGCAAAGTCTGATCCAGCAGCTGCAGAAGGAAGGATGGATCAACGGATGAAATACAGCTATGCCGCCGTCTGCGCGACAGGGCGGGTGCGAACGGAAAATCAGGATCGGATCTATCTGAACGGCACGATCTGCGGCGGCGGGTACGCGCAGACGGACGGAACCGGGAGAAAGCAGGGCCTTTTCGCCGTGGCAGACGGAATGGGCGGGCAGGCGCAGGGGGCGCAGGCCGCGCAGGCCGCGCTGGAGGCGCTTCCGCCGAAAAAATGCTGGTCGCCGGAGGCGGTTTTGCAGGCGTATGACGCGGGAAACCGCGCCATCTGCGACCAGATCGGGAAAATCGGAAAGCGCTCCGGCGCGACACTGACGACGCTGCTTCTCGCAGACGGCGAGGCGTATGCCGCCAATATCGGCGACAGCCGGTGCTATCTGTACCGGGACGGCTGCCTGTCGCGGCTGAGCGAGGACCATACGGCGGTGCAGCGCCTGATCGCGCTCGGCATCATCGAGCCTGCGGAGGCGAAAACCCATCCGGAGCGCCACCGGCTGACGCAGCACCTCGGAATTTTTCCGGACGAGCTGATCATACAGCCGCATACGGTCCAGCTTCCCGTGAGGCCCGGCGACCGCTTCCTGCTCTGCAGCGACGGACTGACCGATATGCTGGAGGAGGAAGACCTCAGCGCGCTCCTGCGCAGTCAGACAGCAGCGCCGGCCTGCGCCGCCGCACTGTACCAGCTGGCGATGCAGCGCGGCGGGAAGGACAATATTTCCGTGCTTCTCGTGGGGATCGACCGCTGAAGCTGCCCAAAACGCACAGAACGCCGCGCCCGGCCGGGCGCGGCGTTTATGCGCTTATATCAGGAAAAACTCCAGTACCAGCACGACCGCGCAGCAGCCGACGGCGACCTGAAGCAGATTTGCGCCGAGCCATGCGGCGGCGATGCCCAGCACCAGCGCGGCAAGGCCCGCGATGGGGGAACTTGTGGCGTTTACAATGGACGGGAAGGTCATGACGGCCAGCGTCACATATGGAACATAGAACAAAAACGAGCGCAGAAAGCGGCTTTTGATGGGCCTGCGGATGAGCGTCAGCGGCAGCTCCCGGATGAGGAACGACACGGCGGCGCAGACCAGAATATACAGATAAATTTTACCGTTCATCCTGACTTCCCTCCTTCTGCTCCGGCGCGTCCTTCACCGGGAAAAGCAGCGCCGCTGCCGACGCAATTAAAATCGTCAGCAAAATCGTCCGCGTGCCCTCGGACAGCGTCTTGACGTATGGCAGAACGGTGCACAGCCAGCTTGCCGCGAAGCTCACCGCCACACAGCCGAGCACGACCGGGTTTTTCTTCGACGGCGGAATGATGATCGCCAAAAACATCCCGAACAGCGCGACGGAAAGCGCGCTGACCAGACGCGCGGGCAGGATGCTCCCGGCCGTGACGCCCAGCGCCGTGCCGATGGCCCAGCCGGGGATGGCAGGCAGGAACGCGCCGTAGGAATAGAACGGGTCGAGATAACCGGGCCGCGCAATGGCGATGCCGAACAGCTCGTCCGTCACGTCGTAGCCGACGAGCAGCCGGTGGTACAGCGGCGTATCGGGCGAAAATTTCTGGCTGAGCGAGCAGCTCATGAGCAGATACCGCGCGTTGGTAATGAGCGTGATGAGCGCCATTTCCAGAAAGCCGCTGTCCGCGGCAATGACCGTGAAGGCTGCGTATTCGCCCGCGGAGGCGTTATTGAGCAGGCTGATGAGAAAGCCCTGAAACGCGTTCAGTCCGGCGTTCCGGGCCGCGATGCCGAGAGAAAACGCCACGGCCAGATACCCAAGCCCAATGGGAACGCCGTCGCGGACACCGGCAAGAAACACCCTGCGCCGTTCGGCGCGCTGTGCGCAATCCATAGGAAAAACCTCTTTTCTGCCCGAAGAATCAATCGGAAGATTTACTTTTAGCACAGCTTTTCCCGCTTGTCAAGCGCCGACGGCATTTTGACGAAAGCGTGGGAATATGCGCCGTGCCGTTTGCAATCTGTCCGTTTCTGAACGGCAAATGTACGCAAATCGCGCGCATAGCCTTGACTTTCCAGCCCAAGTCTGCTATAACTTCAAAGTAGCAATTTAAAGCATTTGCCTATTAAAACGAAAAACGGAAAGAGAGACTCAAATGGAAAGAGAACGCTTGGGTTCCCGGCTGGGCTTTATCCTGCTGTCGGCAGGCTGCGCCATCGGCTGCGGAAACGTATGGAAATTCCCGTGGATGTGCGGCCAGTACGGCGGAGGCGGCTTCGTCCTCATCTATATCCTCTGCCTGCTGCTTCTGGGCCTGCCGGTCATGACGATGGAGTTCGCCGTGGGCCGCGCGGCGCAGGCCAGCCCCATCCACATGTATCAGAAGCTTGAACGCAAGGGCCAGAAGTGGCACCTGCACGGCTATATCGCCTTCTTCGGCAACATCGCGCTCATGGCGTTCTATACCGTCGTCACCGGCTGGATCATCTATTACTTCGTCAGATTCCTGACCGGCCGGACGGAAGATCTCGGCTTCGTCACCATGATCACCAATCCCGGCGTCAATGTGACGTATCTGGCCGTGACGGTCATTGTGGCCTTCGGCATTCTGTGCTTTAATCTCCAGGGCGGTCTGGAGCGCATCACGAAATATATGATGACGCTTCTGATGGTTCTGATGGTCGTGCTGGCGGTCCACAGCGCAACGCTCTCCGGCGCGGCAGAGGGTCTGAAATTCTATCTCGTCCCCGATTTCTCCAAGATCACCGGCCCGGTCATCGTCGGCGCGATGAATCAGGCGTTCTTCACGCTGTCCGTCGGCATGGGCTCCATGGCGATCTTCGGCAGCTATATCGGAAAAGAGCAGTCGCTGCTCGGCGAATCGGCGAACGTCATCGTGCTCGATACGTTTGTCGCCATCGTCGCGGGCCTCATTATGTTCCCGGCCTGCTATACCTACGGACTTGAGGTCAACGCGGGCCCGAGCCTGCTGTTTGACACCATGGCTACCGTCTTCAACCACATGGCGGGCGGCCGCTGGTGGGGCTCGCTGTTCTTCCTGTTCATGGTCTTCGCCGCCATGTCCACGGTTCTGGCTGTCTGCGAGAACATTCTCGCCATGGTGCGCGAAATGACCGGCTGGAAGCGGCCTCTGGGCTGTCTGGTCTGCGGTGCGGGCGTGTTCGTGCTTGCCCTGACCACGGCGCTGGGCTACAGCGTGTTCAAGTTCCAGCCGTTTGCGGACGGCAGCGCATGGCTCGATTTCTGGGACTTCCTCGTCTCCAACAACATCCTGCCGCTCGGCTCGCTCGTCTTCGCGCTCTACTGCTGCAATAAATTCGGCTGGGGCTGGGACAATTTCCTCGCCGAGGCCAACGCGGGCAAGGGCTGGAAGGTCAAGGCCTGGATGAAGCCCATCTTCCGCTATCTCGTCCCGGCTGCGATCATCTTTATCTATATTTACGGCATGGTCACCTTCGGGTGGAAATAAACCCGAACGCAAACAGCGCCGGAGAGGGCAGAAGCCTTCTCCGGCGCTTGATTTTGCCGGGCGCATCCTGCATAATAGAGGACAGAACAGACAAAGCAGGAGGCTGCACATGGAAAAACAAATCGAACGGCAGTGCCGGGCGAACGCCGTGTTTACGGACGAGGCGTATCTGAAAACAAGATATATCTGCCGCGAGGACGGAACGTATACCATCCGCGTCGGACGCGGGGAGCGCCGGGACGTGCTGGCCTGCAAGGAGCTTTACGGCAAGGCGGTCAAAACGGCGCTGGAGCTGGACTGCACCGCCTGCGCCTTTGACCTCAGCCCCGCGTCAGAGCTTGGGCAGAACGGCCTTTTTGCTGCGGCAGAGGGCGTCTGCGGCGGCGCGTACCGAAAAAAATTCGCGCTGTCTGGCCGCTGGGAGCCGGAGCTGGCGTGCAGCTTTCCCGGCGCGGACGCGGAAGGCGAGCAGGTGCAGAAGGCATGGCAGCTGGCGCGGTCGATCATGGAAACGCGTGATCTGGTGAACTGCCCGGCGAATCTGCTCAGACCCGAGATGCTGGCGCAAAAGCTGAAGGACATGGCGGATGGTCTGCCAATTGAGGCGGAGCTCTATGACCGGCAGGCGCTGGAGCGGCTCGGCCTGCGGGGACTTCTGACCGTTGGCGACAGCAGTGCATACGCCCCGGCGATGGTCGTGCTGCGCTATACCGGCGCACCGGACTGCGGCAGGCGGCTCGGTCTTGTCGGCAAGGGCGTGACGGTGGATACAGGCGGCTACTGCCTGAAGCCTGCTTCGTCGATGGCGGGGATCAAGGGCGATATGGCGGGCGGAGCGGCGGCTGCCGCAGCGCTGCGGGCGCTGGCGGCGAACGGCGTGCCGGTCAATGTCACGGTCGTCGTGCCGGTCTGCGAGAACCGGATCTCCGATTCGAGCATGGTTCCGGGCGATGTCATCACCAGCTTTTCCGGCAAAACGATCGAGATTCTGAATTCGGACGCGGAGGGGCGGCTGATCCTCGCCGACGGCCTTGCGTGGGCCGCAGAGCGGGAGGGCTGCACGCATCTTGTGGATATCGCCACGCTGACCGGCGCGATCTGTGCGATGCTGGGCTTTGTGACGACCGGCGTGATGGCGAGCGATAACGGCTTTTACGATTGCCTCTTGTGCGCGGCGGAGCGCTCCGGCGAGAAATTCTGGCGGATGCCGGACGACGCGGAATACGAGACGCTGATCGAGAGCGACTATGCCGATGTCCGCAACACCAGCAAGGACGGCTGCGGCGCGATCACGGCGGGCCTGTTCCTGAAAAAATTCACGGCGGGACGTCCCTGGCTGCATCTGGACATCGCCGGGACGGCGGACAACACGGGCATTGTCTGGCAGCATCAGGTCCCCGGCGCGACCGGCACCGCCGTGAGTACGCTCTATCATCTGGCACAAATTCTGTTTGAAACATCTGAGGAGGAACCTGCATGAACACACCCCTGATCGAAGCCTGCGTAGATTCCTACGCCTCCTGCCGGGCGGCGTATCGCGGCGGCGCGGACCGTCTGGAACTGTGCGCGCATCTTGTTATCGGCGGCACCACGCCGTCCACGGCGCTGTTCCGGCAGGTGCAGCGCGATATCCCAGTCAAGACCAATATCCTGATCCGTCCCCGCTTCGGAGATTTTCTTTACAGCAAAGAAGAGCTGGAGCAGATGTGCGAGGAGATCCAGATGTACCGTGAGCTTGGCGCGAACGGCGTTGTGATCGGCGCGCTGACGCCGGACGGCGATCTGGATCTGGACGCAATGCGGCGGCTGATGAACTGCGCGGGCAATATGGACGTGACGCTGCACCGCGCGTTCGATATGACGCGCGACCCGTTTGCGGCCATGGAGGACGCCATCCGTCTGGGCTGTAAGACGATCCTCACCTCCGGGCAGCAGAAGGATCCGCTGACCGGTGCGGAGCTGCTGCGGGAGCTTTTTGAAAAAGCGGACGACAGGATCGATATCATGGCGGGCTGCGGCGTAAAAAAATGGAACATTCAGGAGATCCACGACAAAACCGGCATCGTGGTCTTCCACACGACCGGCCGCAAGGGCGTGCTGGACAGCGGAATGCGCTACCGGAAGCAGACTGTGGCGATGGGCCTGCCGTCGCTTTCGGAGTATGAGCTCTGGCAAACGGACGAGGAGGAATTCCGCGCCTGCGCACAGATCGTCCACAGTCTTGCGGCGGGAGCGGGACAATGAGACTGTCAGACGGCGAACAGCAGCGGATGGAGCAGCGCCTCGCGTTTCGCTTCGCGGCGATAGGCGACGGGGCGCAAAGCTGGCTGGAGCGGCAGCTTTCGGCGCTTTCGCCGGACTGTGCGCTGCTGACCAGATGGTGCTATTCCGCAAGTCCCGTCAGCGACTGGGCCAATTATGAATTTTCCCTGTTCCGCGCCTGCGCGGAGCACGCGCTGCGCCTGCGGGAGCAGTCGCCCCTCGCGCGGGAACTGCCGGAGCCGTTGTTTCTGAATTACGTGCTCCATCCGCGCGTAAACGAGGAGGAGCTTTGCGACTGCCGAGGCTTTTTCTACGCGCAGATTCGGGGGCGGATCGAAGGGCTTTCCGCGCGCGAGGCCATTCTGGCGATCAATGAATGGAACGCGGAGCAGGTCTGCTACCGCGCGACGGACGAGCGGACGATCAGCGCCCTCGGTGCATGGCGCTCCGGCTTTGGCCGCTGCGGGGAAGAATCCACGTTCGCGGTCAACGTGCTGCGCGCAGCCGGGATCCCGGCCCGGCAGGTCTATACGCCGCGCTGGGCGCACTGCGACGACAATCACGCGTGGGTCGAGGCGTACTGCGGCGGCGCGTGGCACTTTTTCGGCGCGTGTGAGCCGGAGGAAGCGCTGGATCGCGGCTGGTTCACCGGCGCGGCGAGCCGCGCTCTGCTCGTGCACAGCCGCTGCTTTGGAACGCCTGCGGCGGACGAGGAGATCATTTCGGTCGACGGCGCGGTGACGTTCCTGAACCAGACCGCCCGCTATGCGCCCGTGCGCCTGCTGGCAGTGCGGGTGCGGGAGAAGGACGGGCGGCCTGCCGCCGGTGCGGAGGTCACGTTCGGCATCCTCAACGCGTCGGAGGTCTTTCCGGCTGCGGTCATTCGGACGGATGCGGACGGAATGGCGCGGCTGCGATGCGGATACGGCGATCTGATCGTGCAGGCCCGGAAAAACGGCCTCTGCCGGGAGACGCTCTGCCCGGCATCACAGGAGGAGCCGCTGGAGCTGACACTGGCAGAGCCGGAAGCACCCGCCGGGCGCTGGACGAGCTTTACACTCCATGCGCCGAAGGAGCGCCTGCCTGAGAGAAGTGCCCCAACGCCCGCACAGCGGGCGGCAGCGACGGAAAAGCAGGCTGCGGCAGATGAAAAGCGCCGCCTCCGGCTGGAAGCGGCGTATGACGCGGCGCGGATACGTGCGCTGCGGGAGCGGTTCGGGTACGGTGCGCAGGCGGAGGCAATTTTGCGCGCAGCCTGCGGGAACTTTGCAGCGCTGGCAGAGCTGCTGGAGGATCCGGCGTATCCCGCGCCGCGGAAGCTTGCGCTTTTGCAGACGCTGGGGGAGAAGGACCTGCGCGATGTCCGGCCCGCCGTTCTGCGCGAGGCGCTGGACGCGGGCGGCGGCGTTTCGCCGTCGGACGAATTTTCCATGCAATATCTTCTCTGCCCGCGCATCGGGACAGAACCGCTGTCCTGCTGGCGAAGGACGCTGGCGGACAGCTTCCCGGAGGCGCGGAAGCGGGAATTTCGCGAAGCGCCGGACGCGCTCTGGCGCTGGATCCGGGAATCGATCCGGCAGGTGCCGCAGACGGAATACCGGCAGCTCGTGACGCTGCCCGCCGGGGCAATGCGCCTGCGCTGCGCGGATCTGCCGTCCCAGCGGCTGTTGTTCGTCGCAATCTGCCGCACGCTCGGCATCCCGGCGCGGCTGAACCCTGCCGGCGGCGCGGCGGAGTATGCGCTTGACGGGCAGTTTTTCTCGCCGGAGGCTGGCCGGACGGCCAACGCGCGATTGCAGCTTCAGAAGCAGCCGGGCCAGACGTGGCAGCCGGGGGCGGATTTCGGCCTCTCGGCGTTTGAGAATGGCGCGTGGCAGCCGATGGCGGTTCCCGGCCAATGGGACGGCGCCCGGCTGACGCTTTCGCTATCCCCGGGCGTTTACCGTGTGATCACGGACAGCCGCCTCCCGAACGGCGACCTGCACGCCATGCGCATGGAGCTGCGGCTGGAGGCGGAACAGGAAGCCTGCGTGCAGCTGCAAAAGCAGGCAGTCTCGCTTGCGGAGCAGGCCGTGGATTTCACACTGGCCAACTTTCAGGCCGAAGCGCCGGACGGCCATCAGGCCGCAGCGGCGGAGCTGACACGGACACAGTCTCTTCTGATGTGGCTGGAGGAGGGGCGGGAACCGACGGAGCATCTGCTGAACGAGCTGCTGAGCAGCCGGGCGCAGCTTGCACGGCTGCCGCTGCGTCTGGTGTTTCTCCTGCGCGGCAGACAGGCGCTTCAAAACGAAAAGCTGCAGGCCGCGCTTGCCGCCCTTGCGCGGGCGGAGGCCTGGTTCACGGCGGACTCTGCGGAGCCTGCGGCGCGCAGCGCCTATGTGGAGCCGGACAGGCTGCCGCTTGTTCTGCTGTGCGACGGCCCGCGCCATATTCTCCACGCCTGTGCCGGGTACCGCGTCGGCAGCGTCGGTACCGCGCTGGCCTTCTGCCGGCAGGACCGGACCGCACCAGAATAAATCATGTGCTTGATCGCATTCAGATAAGCGACAGCCCGGATCGTCCGCTGGACGGGACGGGCTGCTTTGCAGATATTAAAAGGGATTTCTTGGTGAAATTGTTTATTTTACGCGAAAAAAGCGCTTGCCATCCAGAAGGGAGCATGGTAAACTATCCCTGCGGCAAGTCTTTCTGTTTCCCTGCAATGGCGATGCATTTGTAAAAATACATGGTCTTCGCTGCCCCTGCCGTTGTGGGAAGAACTGTGCCGTAGCAGGGACGGAGCCATGCGTTTTTCATGCGTGGCTTTGACCGCGCACTTTTTTATTTTTGTGGAGGAGAAAGATGAAGCATAGAAAAATTCCAAGCCTGCTGCTGGCGCTCAGCCTGCTCGTTTCCCTGTGCGCTGCATTCGCGCTCAATGTGGGCGCGGCAAATACGACGCGTGAAAGCGACTTGGTGCTGGTTTCTACCAATTCTGAGAAGAATGCAGGCGAAGGCTGGACGTGGGACGCAGGCACGTGTACACTCACGCTGGACAATTTCACGCTGGACCAGTCAGGACTCAGCCGCGCTGAAACTTCCTGCGCCATCGCGATTGGCGCCCCGGATGACAGCATGATTGACGTGACCATCGTGCTGAAGGGCGAAAACAAGATCGTATCCGGCAGCACGACGGGAGCCGAAAACCATAGCTGTGGACTTTTTGTTCTCGGCAATTGCAAAATCGTCGGAGATGCGGACAGCTCCCTGACTGTTGTCAGCGGAGATGCGGCCGGTGCGGATAGTCTATCTGTTGGCATCGGGGTCAATGGCGACCTTACCATACAGAGCAGCGGCATGATCAGCGTGAAGGCCGGACACGCAGATATTTCCTGTGCAGTTTACTGCTCCGGCAGCCTCACCTTTGCCGGCGGCACGAGCACGCTTACCGGTGCAGATGCTGCGTGTATGTCTGATGAAGATATCATCCTTGCGGATCACGTGACGGCGAAGGGCGCTTCAGGCTATGCGGCTTCCAGCGTAACATCGGACGTCACGCTTGTATCGGACGCAGACGTCACATCGTTTGCGGTCGGCAACAGCATCGCGAAAACTGTTACGGTCACATATACCGCACCCGCAGCGTCCGGAACCGGGCAGAATATGCCGTTTACCGACGTTTCGACCGGCGACTGGTATTATGGCTCCGTCTATGGCGCATGGAAGAATAAGCTGATCAGCGGCGCAAGCGAAACGCTGTACAAGCCGAATAACACGCTGACTGTCGCCGAGACGGTCAAGCTCTCCGCCGCGCTCCATCAGCTCCAGAATAACGGTCAGGTTACGCTTACAAACGGTACGCCGTGGTACAGCACGTACGTTGCGTATGCTGTCGAGCATGGCATCATCGAAAAAGAATACCTCGACTACACCCCGGCCCAGATGCACGCGCCTGCAAGCCGCACCGAGTTCGTCCACATCTTCTTCGGTGCGATGAACGATTACGAGGTGCTGAACGACATTGCGGATGACCAGATCCCCGATGTGAAAATGGGCGACAAGTACGCCAGTGAAATCTACACGTTCTATCGTGCGGGTATCCTGACCGGCTCCGGTTCGTCCGGCGTCTTCAATCCGAGCAGCACCATCAAGCGCAGCGAGGCTGCTGCCATCCTGAACAGGATGTTCGACGCCTCTACCCGCAAGAGCTTCACGCTTTCATAACCGGCTTTGTCTGCAAAAAGCCGTGGCAGCGTTGAAACGCTGGACTTTTATAAAATCTGCAAAATATCTCCCTTGAGGTACAGCGACTGCTCGGAGGCGAGGCTTGCGGGGTGGTCGCGGGACTGGATGAGCGGTTCAAGCAGCCTTGCGTCGCGGCCCGCGTCCTGCGCGGCCTCGCGGAGCATTTTGAGAAACAGCTCCAGCGTCATGAACTGGCTGCACGAGCACGAGACAAGATACCCGCCGGGCCTGACAAGCTTCATGCACTGCAGGTTGAGTTCTTTATAGCCCCGGTACGCGTTTTCCAGCGCCTTGCGGCTCTTGGCGAATGCGGGCGGGTCGCAGACGACAAGGCCGTACTGCCGTCCCTCGCGCACGTACTGCCGCGCGAGGTCAAAGACGTTTGCGCAGGTGGTCGTGACGATATCCTGCACACCGTTGAGCGCCGCGTTGCGCCGCACGAGCGCCAGCGCGTCCTCGGACACGTCGACCGCCTCAACGCTTTTCGCGCTGTAGAGCGCGGCGTGGATGGAAAATCCGCCCGTGCAGCAGCACAGGTCGAGCACGTCCTGTCCGGACGCGTAGGGCTTTAACCGGCCCCGGTTTTCCTGCTGGTCGAGAAAGTGCCCGGTCTTCTGGCCGTTTGCGATGGAGACGAGTATGCGCGCGTCGTGCTCCCGGATCACAAGCTCCTCGGGGACTTCGCCGTAAACGCACGTCTTGATGAGCGGAAGCCCCTCTTTTTCGCGCACGGGCAGATCGTCGCGCTCGTAAATGCCGCGCGGGGCGAACAGCTCTGCCAGAATCGAAATCAGCTCCGGCTTCCACCGCTCCAGTCCCAGACAGGCGATCTGGAAGGACAGGCAGTCGGCGAATTTATCGACTGTCAGCCCCGGCAGCCCATCGGACTCGCCGAAGACGACGCGGCAGGAATCGGAAAAGCCCAGCGCCTGCCGCGTGTGCCACGCCGCCTCGATCCGGCGGGCAAAAAACGCGCGGTCGATCGGCTCTGCCTCGTCCCGCGTCAGAACGCGGACGGCCAGCCGGGAGTTCGAATTGAAAAACCCGCGCGCGGCAAAGCGCTGCCGGCTGTCCAGCACGTCTACGACGCATCCGTCCGTGCAGATATCGTCCGCCCAGTCCAGCTCATTGTCATAGATCAGTCTCTGCCCCTTCAGAACGCCGCCTTCCTCGCCACGCCGCAGGCAGACCTTTGGATATTCCATATATTATACCTCCAGCGTATAGCGCTCATAGGCGTTGATGATCGTCGTGTCCCCGCGCCGGAGCACGCGGGCGATATCGCGGCCATATTCCATGTGCACATGGCCGTGGATGAGATAGCGGGGTTTATACCGGTCGAGCAGCGGCAAAAACGCCTCGAAGCCCATGTGCGCGTAATCGTCCCCGTCGCCGAAGCCCCGCACCGGGGCGTGCGCCAGCACGATGTCCACGCCGCCCGCCCGGCGGATCTGCCAGCCGAGCTTCCAGATGCGGTTTTTCATCTCACGCTCGGAATACTGGTCCTTTCCGCCTGAGTACAGGCGGCTGCCGCCAAGCCCGGCGATGCGCAGACCGTTAAAGATGATCAGCTTGTCCTCAATGCAGTCGCAGCCCTCCGGCGGGCGGCGGTCATAATTGCCGTCGTGATTGCCGCGCACATAATAAAGCGGCGCGCGGCCAAGTGTCGCCAGAAATGACAGATACTCCGCCTTCAGATCGCCGCAGGAGAGCATCAGATCGTATTCGCGCAGCCGTCCCGGCTGATAATAGTCCCAAAGATAGGGGCTTTCCTTATCGGCAAGCAGCAGAAGCTTCAAAGCAGCGGCCCCCTTTTCTCCGGCTGGAGCGTCTCGCGGTACAGTCCCAGCAGACGCACCATCGGCCTTGCCATCGGCAGCAGCTCGTCATACTGCGGGATGCTGCCGCGCACATTGGCGCACAGCCAGTCCATGTGTAAAACTTCCTCCGGCGCAAGCCAGCGTTCGCCGTCATTTTGCACCGCGCCCGTCTGGTCGGCGATGCGCCGGTGGAACGGCGCAAGCTCACCGTGGGTCAGCGCGGCGCGCAGCAGGCGCACCAGCTCACGCGGGCCGTCCGGCAGCGATTCCATGAGCTGCACGTCCACCGCGCCGCTTGCAAAGCCCCACCAGTAATTGACGGCGGCCACCGCGCTCAGCTCGTCCCAGCCGCCGCGCAGGATGCTGCGCGCCAGCCGGATATAGACCTCGCCCCAGTTCCACACCGGAAGCGCCGCGCAGACCGGCCCTGCTTCCCGCGCCAGACACAGCCCGCGCCAGTCCGGGCTGTCGCCCGAGCCGGGCAGATCGCGCGCGCAGATCACGCGCAGCCCCTCTTCCGCGAGACGCGCCGCAGGTGAGGCTTCACAGCACGACCAGCGCAGCTCGATCTCGGCGCGTGGGTTCGTCAGCTGCGCGCCGAGCGCAAAGGCATTGATGGCCGCAGGCGTGCCGAAGATCGGCCCGTCGGCGACATAGCCGATGCGGCTATCCTCCGCCAGTGCGCCTGCGATCGCGCCGAGCAGAAATTTCGCCTCGTAAATACGGCCGTAATACGTCCGCACGCCGGGATATGGCATATCGACCGAGCAGTTGAGAAAGCGGACGCCCGGATATTTGGGCGCAAGCTTGCGGCAGGCGAAGATCAGCGGCACGGTCGTCGTGAAAATGACTTGCGCGCCGTCAGAGACGGCCTGCTCCAGTGCGTCCTCGGTGCAGGGGTAGTCCGCCGCAAGATAGGTCCTGACCGAGACGGCGTCGCCGAGCGCCTGCTCGAGCTGCTGCCGCCCCTTGTCATGCTCCCGGATCCACGGGCTTTTCTCCGGCGCGCATTCATGTACGAACGCCGCGCGGAGCGTCCCGCCGGGGATCATCCGCCCGGCCAGCAGCCCGAGAAGCCCGGAGCCGGATGCTTCCGGCTCCGCGTCGGTCTGCATCTCGATCTTTCCGCCCCGCGCGTAGGCGGTCAGCTCCGTCCAGACCGCGCGGATGGATTTTTCCAGCTCCGCAGGCCCCAGCACGCGCAGATCGCCCAGCGTATACGTGTGCAGCCACACCAGAAGCGCTTCCGCCGTCGTGACGGGCGGCTCCTGGCTGAGCTTGTAATAGGCTGTGCGGAAGGTATAGAACGCGGTCAGAAACGCACGCTTTTCCCGGTCCGACCAGATGTGGTCGGCGTCAAAGCCCAGCGCGGCCTGCAGCTTGGGATAGTCGCCGACGCGGTTGAAATGCACCTGATACAGGCCGCACAGCCCGTAAAAGTGCAGAAATTCATAATAGACCCGCACAGCCGGATCATCGGAATAGACCGGCAGAACGCGCGTGACATACGCGCGGATGGTCGGCGCGTCGAAGCTCTTGAGGACGCTGACGCGCTTGTTGCCCTCCTGCACGTAGAAGCAGCCCATATATTCAAAGCAACGGATGGGATCCGTGATGCCCGTGTCGCCCAGGTGCGCCTCGCAGAGCGCGACCCACTTGCTTGCAAACTCCGTCCCAAGATCCAGAAGCGGCATGAAATTCGCGGCAAACGCCGCCTGCCGCCCCGCCGTATTTGTGCCGATGATCTGCGCGATGGGAATGTCCAGTACGCCGAGATCGACGCGGCCCGCGACCGCGCAGCCGCGCAGCCGTTCCTCGAGCACCTGCGGATACGGATAGCGTCCGCGGTGCACGCACTCGCGGTAGCATTTCTGCCCGGCCTTCAGCGCCTGCCGGAACTGCTGCAGCGCCTCCTGTCTGCTCATATCAGGCACCTCCTTTTTTGATTTCCGCCCCCATTTTCCTACGGCAGACGGAAAAAGTCAATCAGATTTTATACGGAATGCCGGAACAGGCGCAGGCGGCGCACATCAAGCCGCCCTGAGCAGCCCCGTGTGGAAGCTGAAAAGCTGAATCAGAGCAAAAAAACGCCGGAGGCCTCCCAAAGGAGAGCCCTCCGGCGTTTCATCGATTCGGGAATTAACAGCACTGACCCACGACCTGATACATTTCATCGTTGGAGATCTGCACTGTGACGGTCAGATGCTTTGCAAACAGCCCGGCCAGCGCCTCGACCGGCAGCAGACCGTTGGAGACGCTGCGCGCCGTCTTCGCATGGTGCGCGTCGAGCGCCTTGCGCGAAAACCCGTGCGCCACCGTCAGCGTTCCGCCGGGCGTGAGCAGCCCGGCCAGATGGGAGATCAGCCGCTCCGGCTCCGGAAAATGCGGAAACGCGTTGTAGATCACGATGCAGTCAAACGGGGAAGGGAAGTGCGTCTGCGCCGCGTCGCCGCAGAGCACAGTTACGTTCTCCTGCGGGAATTTTTCGCGCGCGATGCGCGCCATTTCCGGTGCAATGTCAATGGCCGTGATCTGTGCCGCGCCGCGTTCCAGATAATCCGGGATCAGAACGCCTGTTCCGCAGGCAACGTCCAGCACCGACACGCCGGGGCGGATTCCGGCGTTGTCCAGGATCTGCCTGATCACCGCCTCATTGCGCACCAGCTGTGCGTCCCAGCCAGCGGCGGCTTGGTCAAAAAAATCGATGACAGCCTGCTGTTCCATCGCAGACACCCCTTATGCGTACCGTACCCGCAGCAGCCGCGCCTTCGTCAGCGCGACAACGAGCGTCGGCAGCAGCACGAGCTGGATCACAATGCCGGGCAGGCCGGTCACAAACGACGTTGTCGCCCATGCCGCGACCGTAAACGTCGCGGGTGCGAAGATCAGCGCCTTGCACACGCCGGACAGGATTCTGCCCAGCAGCATTGCCGTGATTTGGCTGATATACAGGTCGGCATACAGCTTTTTCGTGTGAACGGCCTGCATCATCAGACCGCTGACCAGCCCATATACGCCGCATTCGACCATCATGCCGGGCAGCACGGCAGGGGAGGGCATACCCGTCAGTACGCCGGACAGCACCGGACCCAGCAGTCCGCAGACAAGGCCATACGGCCACCCGCAGGCCAGCCCGCACAGCAGCACGGGAATGTGCATCGGCAGGAAGATCGGGCCGGCGTTCGCGATCGCATGAAACGCCATCGGCAGCACAACGCACAGCGCAATGCAGAGCGCACAGAACGCCAGATTTTTCGCGGAAATTGTTTTTTTCATCGGGAAACTCCTTCACTGAAATCTTTGCCCACATTATACCCGACCGCACCGCCTAACGGAAGCCCCCCAGGGGGTTGAAAATTCTCCCCACGAATCTTTCCCTTGCTTTTTCCCGCCATATCCGTTATAATAATCCCGCAAATTTCCGGGCCAGCCCCGCTTCCCAATTTCATAACCGGGTGTAGCTCAGATGGTAGAGCGCGTGGTTTGGGAGCGTGGCAGCGTTCATCCGACCTGCCGGAGTCAAAATGCCCGAACCCCTTGACACACAGGCGTTTGCGGGTTTTCCGCAATTTCCGGAATCACCTGAAAAACCGCCTTTGACCACATGGCTGACTACAGACAGCTTAGACTTTCAATTTCATAACCGGGTGTAGCTCAGATGGTAGAGCGCGTGGTTTGGGACCACGAGGCCGCTGGTTCGAAACCAGTCACTCGGACCAGAAAACCCGCTGAAATCATAAGATTTCAGCGGGTTTCATATGTAAATTGTTCGATTTTTTCAAAAAGTTATTCTTTGATTATTGCGGCGCAGGATTTGCGCTGCGGATTCGGCAAACTGGAAGTTATCGATTTCTTTGTGCGCTATATCTAACGGACAGCACAATGCTTACTGATGCGGTAATGACCTTTGCAAATACGGTGCTCCACCAAATCATGATTTGACCGCCAAACACCGGCGGCAGCATCAGCATCAACACCAGCATGATGATGGGTTCGATAAATGTCAGAACATAGGACAGCACATTTTTTTCGGTTGCGTAGAAAGCCGCCGTGGAAACTCGTGTGATGGCGTCAAACGGAACCGACACAAGGAAGATCGGCATGACCTTTATGACCCCTGCGTTTACCTCGGCAGATGAACCGAACAGTAGTCCAATCTTACCACGGAGCAGGTAAATCAGAATCGCACTGATTACCGCCAAAACCATGGAAAATTCATACGCCAGCGTTTTGGTTTGTTTGAGCGATTTTTCTTCGCCTGCTCCGTAGAACTGACTCATGAGCGGCTGGCTACCATCACCGACACCCTGCAAAAGAAGATAAACAATGCAGATGATATAGGAGATACAGGCATAGGTGGCGATAGCCTCCTGTCCGCCATAAGAAACCGAAAATCGGTTGATGATCACAAGAGAGATATTTGGGGCAAGGGTCAAGCCAAATGGAGCAAGTCCGATTTTTAATATCTGAAATGCCGTTTTCGGGGTATCAACAGGTGCGATTTTCAGAGTGAGGTTCTTTTTGATGGCGCAATACACGAGTGCAACCGCCATGGTAACTCCCTGACCAATAATGGTCGCCAATGCCGCACCGTACATGCCTCGTCCAAGAACCCACACAAAAGTATAGTCAAGAGCAATATTGGTAGCAAAGCCGCAGATCATAGCGATCATTGCCCACAAAGAACCGCCGTAATTACGCATAAACGGAACCAGTCCGGTGCCGAACACCTGTAAAATCGCTCCAAGGGCAATTACCTTGATATACTCATTTCCCAGAGTAAGCAACTCGCCCGATGCACCAAGGGCAGAAAGGATTTTCTCTGAAGTGAAGAAAACGGTGACAGTCAGGACAGCGCTGAAAAGAAGCATAAGCCATGTTGCACCGGCAACGAACTCCCGTGCTTTTTTCTCATTTCCTGCTGCTTTCAGAATGGAGTATTTGACTGAACCACCCATTCCGATTCCTGTCCCTACGGATTGCAGGACCGCCGTGATGGGATATGCAATGTTGATTGTGGAAAGTCCGGCATCCCCGATTGAGTTGCCTACAAAGAAACCGTCAACGATGGCATACACCCCGGAAAGCGCAAAGGATAACACGGACGGAATCACATACTGAAAGAAAGTCCGCTTGTTATTCACTGCCCAGACCTCCGCTCAGCTCTCTTTCAAAGAGAAGATTGAAAAGGTCAAGAATTTCACACATGGCTTGGAGCCGTTCGTTCCCGATTGTTCTATAAACCTTCTCCTCGGCTTTTCGTAAAGGCGCAATCATTCTGTGGGCGTATACCTGTCCGCTTTCAGTCAAGACGATCCGCTTCTCACGTTTATCGCCCTCGCTGGCCTCCAACAGTAAATAGCCCTTCTTTTGAAGTGCGCTCACGACCGTATGAACCGTCTGTTTTTGCATACCGAAATTCTCTGCGATCTGCTTTTGCGTCAGTTCTCCCATGGATTCCAGCGCATACAGCACCATCATTTCCGGGTATCCGACGCCAAGTACCGAAGCTGCTTTTGTATATAGAGCAGTGCTTTTCGCCCACGCAACGTTAAAATGATTGTTTTCCATAAGTCCCCCACTTACAAATAGTATTTGTAAATATTATTATAGTATATTGTAAGGACTACTGTCAAGGGCGTATGGAGCAACAAATCCCAATTTATTTCATTATAGCAAAACCGCGCCCAAAACACAATCGCAGCCGCCCGGAGTACACCGGACGGCTGCGTCGATTTTCGATCAATCTGAATTTATAAAACAAAATGTTTCTTCATAAGTGCGTACAATATTTTTCTGTCATCATCAAGTAATACTCTCTCTTTTTTCAAAGCATAGTGATGCGCAAATTCTGTATCTGTGTATGCGTGATCGTTGATTACAACGGTATTTTTATATCGTGGCCGCACATGGATATGTAAATGCGGGTTTGGGACTGCTTCTTTGTAAAAGTCATTTAACAGACAACTCCAATTGCATAATTCGGCGCCTAATACCTCTTTATAGAGCCGTTCCAATCGATCTATCATGGTTTTCAGTTCCGTCCACTCAGAAATATCCAATTCTGAAAGACTGCCGCAATGCCGATTCAACACCAGAATACATCTGCCGATATAATCCTGTCTGTCCGCCAGATAGACAGACCAATATAATGACTGATATAGCAACCACTCAGTTTCTTTATAATCACACCATTCGCAGCCACGCATCACATATCTCCATAAATTCTGATTTGTCTGAATAATCAATAACCTCGGACGTTTCTATTTTAATAATCCAAGCTCTGTGCGCCGGTTCAGTTCCCAAAGCGCGGTCCGGTTGCTGTCATATTTCACCATTGCATGGGCGCATGTATACTCCATCCATCCATACTCGGTGTGTTCATGGGATAAGTGCAGGGAAGTGTTTTCGACTTTTACCGCAAAGGCATATTCGGGAACGACAAAGCATTGCTTGCCCCACAGTGCTTCCGCATCCGCGAAGCAGCTGGCCGGTATGCTGCAGCAGGTGTCGAGCGGCGAATAGTCGCACGTGACGGGGATGCCCGCTTCTTCAAAGGCTTCCCGCTTCGCAGATTCGAGGATGGAGGCATCTTCATCCTCTCCACCGCCTGCGATGAACTGCCAGATATCCAGATCATTTCTTCTGAATACGCAGAATCTTGCCTGCCCGTCCATGATGCAATAGGGAATGACCAGCACCTGATACCTTGCCCGCGCCATAGATTACCTCCTCTTAGTCTTTTCTGCACTGAATATGGAACTGCCCGTCTTTTGCCTGTAAGGATTCAATTTTGAGTCCAGCGCTTTCCAAAAGTCGGACGACAGAATCCGAAGACTGTGTATCCTTCTTGACGATCCCATAGGTCGTATGGAGTTTGTTGTTGCCGCCCCTGATATCCAGATCGATCATAAAAGGTTCCGGATAAGCAGAACGAATGTCACAGTCCCAGATATACATCTGTTTTCCTACTCTGAGGACACGTGCTGCCTCACAAATGGATTTCTGCTGTTCTTCAGCCGTCATGTACATCAGCGTATAGAAAAAAGTCACATTATCAAATGAATCATCCGGAAACGATAATTCTGTTGCGTCCATAAGCTGCTTTGAACAGCAGTCTGGAGCTTCTTCCAATTCTTCCTTGCAGTTATCGATTGCGGTGACTCTGTCTTTGTAAATCTGTCCAATCACGGCTTCGCCACCGCCGCCAATATCAAGAATCGAGCCGGTCAGTTTTTCTTTGATCTCTATCGTCATGTTTATCCTCACAAATTTCAGTTAATTTCATTATAGCAAACCTGCGCCCAAAACACAATCGCAGCCGCCCAACACCGGGCGGCTGTGTTCGGTTTATTCGGTCAATGCCTGTCGGCCTTCTGCCGCTTTAACTCCGCCAGCTCCGCTTTCATCTCTGCGATCAGCACCTTCAGCTTCTCCTCACATTCCTCGCGCGTATGTGCATACACATTCCGCGCGTGCTTTTTGCCGTCGATCCATGTCGGGGAGTAGCGGCCCTCAAAAAGATGGTCATTGATCTGGCTGATGCAGCCCGTGCCGGGCTTGCGGACCTTGCCCATGTAAGGCTGAAAATCAACGATGGCAGGCGCATTCGCCTGCGGCGCTGGCTCGTCCAGGAGTTCTGCCTTGCCGATTCCGCAGTCGATCTTCCGCGCGGCGGCGTGCTGCATATCAGAGGTCGAGTGCGTGTAAATGTCCAGCGTCGTGGCCGCCGACACATGTCCCAGCATGGCGGAGAGCGTTTTTACGTCCATCCCATTTTGCAGCGCCAAGGTCGCGAATGTGTGCCTGAGGTCGTGAAAACGCACCTGTTTGCAGTTTGCGTGCTCCAGAATCAGCTGCAATCGGTCGTAGACCGAACCGGGGTTGAGCGGCAGATCCTCCAGCACCGGCGACGGGAACATCCAGCGGGAGTGATTGCTTTCACGGTATTCTTTCAACACCTGCACGACGGCGGGCGGCAGCACCAGCTTGCGGATGGAGCTTTTCGTCTTCGGCACGCTCATCACGATCTTGCCGCGAACCAGACTGACCTGTTTGCTGATCGTGAGGACGCCCGTTTCAAAATCGAGGTCATTCCATTGCAGCGCCAGCAGTTCCCCGCGCCGCAGGCCTGTCGCCAAATCCAGAAGGAACAGTTCATAGTAACCCTCGGCTTGCGCCTGAATGAGAAACCGCTGCAATTCATCCCGCGCCAGCACCTGCATCTCGTGCGCCTTTTTTGGTGGCAGCTTGCAGCCCTCGGCGGGATTCGTGCGGATGAGTCCATCCTGTACAGCCCGCTGCAGCGCCGAGCGGCAGGTCGCGTGGCACATCCGTACCATACGGTCAGACAGTCCCTCGCCGTAGCACTCCGTGCGCGTCTTGCGGCCGCTCTTTTTCAGCCGCGCATAAAACTGCTGGAGGTCGTTCTGCGTCAGCCTGTTCAGCGGAATCTCGCCCAGCTCCGGCTTGATGTGCAGGCGGATGCGGTCTTCGTAGCCGGACTGCGTCGAGGTGCGGATATTCGGCTTGCAGTGCGTTTCGTACCAATAATCCAGCCAGTCGGCAAAGCGCATCTCCGGCCGCAGCTTGTCCGACGGAATGCCGCCGAGCTGCGCTTTGAGCGCCGCCAGCTTTTCGGTGCACTCGCGCTTGCTCTTGCCAAAGACGGCCTTTGTTTTGGGGTAGCCGTGATCGTCATAGCCGATGACGTACCGCCCCTCCCAGCGCCCGTCGGCGCGCTGACGGATCAGTCCGTCGCCTGCTTTTCGTTTCTTTGCCAAGGCTTTAACTCCTTCCCGAATAAGTCCTCCATGAAGCCGCCGACGATGCCGCCCGCGGCTTCGCGCATATCCGGCGTGACGTGCGTGTAGGTGTCGAGCGTGAAGCTGGCGTTCGTGTGACCCAGAATCCCCGCCAGCGTTTTCGCGTCCACGCCGCTGGTGAGGGCGTGTGTTGCGAACGTATGACGAAGATCATGAAAGCGAATGCTCGGCAGACCCGCTTCCTCCAGCAGCGTTTTGAGCCGCCGGTATGCCGTCCCCGGATTCATCGGCAGCTCCGGGCTGGTCGGCTGCGGGAAAATCCACTGGCTGATAGAATTTTTCTTCCGCGCCCGCAGCAGCGCCGCGACGCTCTCCGGCAGGATGATCGTGCGGTTGCCCTGGCTCGTTTTCGTGTCGCCGAGGGCGTAGACGCCCTGCCCCTTGCTGTGCAGCGTCCGGCAGATTTTAAGCGTCCCGGTCTTCGCGTCGAAGTCGCGCCACATGAGCGCGCAGATCTCGCCGCGCCGCAGGCCGGTCATAAGCTCCGTGTAGAAGAAATCCCGCCAGACATCGTCGTTCTGAACCGCTTGCAGGAATGTGTCCAGCTCCTGCTCGTTCAGTACCTGCATCGGCTTGTAGTTGGATTTCGGCACAGTTGCGTTCTCGGTCGGATTTTTCGGAATGATGTGCGCCTGCACCGCAGCCTTCATCGCGCCGTGCAGCATCGTATGGATGTGCCGCACGGTCGAATCGGAGAGCCGCTTGCTGCCCTCGGCGTCCTCGCGCACGCGCCCGCCGGATTTCAGCCGCCGGTACATCCGCTGCACGTCCTGCGTCGTGATGAGCGAAATCTGCTTGCCGCCGAGCTGCGGCTTGATGTAGTTTTCGATATAATTGCGGTAGCCTTCCAGCGTCCCCGGCCGGATCGTGCCGTCCTTGTATTCCGCAAGCCAGCGGTCCAGCCACTCACTCAGCGTCATACGGCTGTCCTCAGTCAGCTCCACATCCTGATAGCATTCAATGCTCTGGTGGAGCTTCTCCGTCAGAGCTTTCTGCGTCTTCGCGTAGACGTGCCGGAAGATCGGGTTGCCGTTTGCCTTGTGTCCCACGACAATGCGCCCTTCCCAGCGCCCATCGTCGCGTTTTCTGACCATCCCGTCTCCGGATGGCCGCCGTTTTCCCATATGCAGAGCTCCTTTCTTTCGTGGTATTCTTTCTCTAACAACTACCACGCAGGAGATACAATAGCAACCTCCCGCGCAGAGAGTTATCAGAAAGTTATCATTTCGGTTTTCTTTGTCTATGGTGGTGCAGATTTTGAACCGTGCTACCAGCCCATCGACATGGTATTATTCGTCTGCTCCTGCTCGTGATCGTCAGCCTTGTGTCCGGCAGCCATACGCATCCGACGCAGCTTGGCAAGCCGCTTGCGGTCGATCTGAACGCCGGTGTTTTGCGGCGCAGGTGCGCTGCTCTGAAAGATCTTTCCCATGTGATAGAGCAGCCGTGTCGCCGAGAGCAGCACGTTCGGCGACTCCGGGCGCTCGATGCGGTCCACGAAAAATCCTGCATAGTCGTGTCCCTGCGCCTGTGCTTTTTGAAACCAGTCGTAGGCAGCATCCCTGTCCTTCGGCACACCGTCGCCGCTGAGATAGAGCTTCCCTAACAAATACTGCGCATAGGGATTGCCGCGCTCGGCAGCCATACTCACATATTCCGCTGCGCGTTCCGGTTCTTTCGGTGCGTTCTTCCCACTGAGATATTCCTTGCCCAGCCGGTAGGCGGCGTAGTCGCTGCCGCTCTGCACTGCCCGTTCCAGCCAGTAGAATCCCTGTGTAGGATTTTGCAGTTCTGGATCATCCGAGAGGAGCATCTTGCCCAACGCATACTGCGCCGCCGCATGATTCTGCTGCGCCGCCAGTTCCAGATAGTGCTGTGCCTTTTCTGTGTCCGGAATCAGCAGCCCGCCGTCACGATAGAGGATTCCGGTCAGGTATTGCGCGTATCGATCTCCGCCATCTGCCAGCATTTCCAACTGCTTTGCGGCTTCATCGCGATCCTCCAACGGCAGGGTTTCGTCCGTCGCCACCCCGTACCATGCGCTCACCGGGTACGGAATACTATAGGTCGCATTTTGTTCCGCATCCTGCTCTGCGCCTGCGTCTTCGAACGTGATCTCGTTTTGCCGCACCTGTTCCGCCACCTGAAGGACCGCATTTTTGATCTGCCGGAATTCTCTCTGCTGGGAGAGCGGCGGGCGCTGCCGCTCTTTTTCTGCGTAGAAATCGTTCAGCCTGCACTGCAGCTTCCACCAGCGCCCGTAGCATTCATACACGCTCGGCAGCAGCTCCATCTGATCGACAATGGCATCGACCTTTTGCTTGAGCTCCTTCGGCAGATACCCGTAGGATTTCTTTCCCTTGACGCTGCCAAGCTCCCTCGCCAGTTCCCAGACCATTTGCTCCGCCTCCGGATGCTCGCAGGCGGAGTTCTGCATCTTCTGTGCAAGCGCCAGCATAGCAGACCGTGTTTCCCTTACCAGCTCGTCGCGGGATTGGCTCTTGTCCTCGTAGATGTGCAGCAGTTCCTGCTGAAAGATCTGGTTGGTCAGGACGGACTTGATCTTTCGTATCCCGTCCCGGTTCAGGTACGCCTGCCCCGGCGTTTTCGACCACGCCATCATGTGGACGTGCGGGTGACCGCTCTCGTCGTGGAATGCCGCGTACCAGCGAAAATCCTCTGGCGGAATGTGCATCGCCTCCGCAATGTCGTTCCGGTGCGCCCGCAGCAGCGCCCGCCATGCGTCCGCATGGTCGAACCCCAGCCGCTCCGCGTCCTCGCGCCGGAGCGAAATGATGTGCGTCCAGATGTTTCCGGTGCAGCTGTTCACCTCTGCCATTGCCGCATTCAGGTCGACTGCATCCTCGTCACCGAACAGCCCATGTTCTCCCATCCGCTCCGCGCGAGGTCGGGTTGCGATGTACTTGGCATAGCCGTCAAGCTCCTGCACCTTGCTCCAGTTTTCCTCCATCGCCAGCGTGAGAAACTGTGAGGCGTTGAACTTTGTCGGATGTGCCGCATAATCGCCGTATTCCAGAAGCGTTTTCGTATCCGGAAAATCTTTCGTGAGCTTTTCGATGAGCTGCGTCTGCCGTTTCGTCGGCGGACGGTCGTCCGGCAAAATTTCTACCCGTTCACGCGTGGCGATGTAGCGCAGATACCCGCCCGCCGGTTTTGCACTGCCGCCCTTGAAATACGGACTTTTGACGATCAATCTGGCCATTCGTCAAACGGCTCCTGTGTGCGGAGCTTCTGCTCCAGCCGGAGCTGCCCATTGGTGCGCTTCACGTCATTGACGCTTTTTGCGCGCTGCTTCCGCAGCACCGATTCATCCAGATTTACGCACTCCGCCAGTATGCTCAGCCCCATGTCCAGCTCCACGGCCTGCTTGAACAGCAGGGATGAGATCCGCTGCTCCAAAAGCTGCAATCTTCCGTCAATGGCTGACTGGACTGCCCGCGGAAGCATCGCGCTTGTACCCGCCGCCAGATGATCCGCGTAATAATTCACGGCACGTTCCAGAAATTCATTCTTGCTCCGGCAACCATCCTGCCGGTACCAATGCTCCAGCTTTTCCGCCGTCTCCGGCGACATCCGGAAATTTAATCTGTTTTCTTCCTTGTTCATAAGCCTCCATTCTGCGCACTGGCACGCCGGAATCCCTTGAACCGTCTGCGTTTGCGGGATTCCTGATGCCAGCCGCGCGTAATTTTCTCCAAACAGGCGCCAATCGCAGCGCCTGCGCAACCCCTTGATACAGTCCGCACTGCGGGCTGTTGTGAACAGGAAAAGCGTCGTTTTCGACGCCATCCGTTTATCCTGCTTTCTCGCCGCGGCGTCCAAAATCCCTCGATTTTGACCATTTTCAGCGTTTTTCCGCATTTGCCGCAAGCGGCAGGTCTCGTCCATTCCGCCGCATTTCCTCTTTCGACCGAACCCGCTGCGCTGGAATTCGGTCGAATTTCCCGTTCTCCCGCACGTCGGCGCAGCGTCCGGCTTTTTGGCTTCCGGTGGGTAACGCGCTCGGCTGTGTCCGGAAAATCGGACACATCCGCCACACGCGGCTCACGCGGGTGGACAGGCGTTTTTCTGCTGCGCCTGTTGGAACGCTTCCAACCGCTTTCGGATGCGTTCCTGCTCGCATTCCGCATCCAGCTTTGCAAGCTTTTGCTCGTAAAACTGCTGGATGGGGAGCTGAATGGGCAGGAGCGTGTACAGAAGACTCCCGTTCTGCTTGCGTCCGTCCTGCGTAATGATCGTCGTTCGTTCCGTCTTGATGAGGCCGCGCTCGACCAGCTCCGCAACATATTTTCGCACGGTGTTCGGACTCATATTGACTGCGCTCCCAATCGTTCTGTAGCTTGCATGGCACTGATACGTCATCCGATCCTCGATGTACATCAGGTAGCTGTAGACCGCCAACGCGCCCGGTGAAAGACCGAGGGCGAAAACCTCATTCGGCAGAGGGAAGTAGTTTTTGATTGGATCGCGCGACGTGTAATACTTATTCCTCATGCGCGCCTCCCGTCTGTCGCTCCACCCAGAGACGAAACTGCTCCTTCGGTACGACAAGCCGGCTGCCGATCCGCAGAGACGGGAAGCCATCCTCATGCAGAAGCTCGTAGGCGCTCGACGGCGATATGCCCAGCGTGCGGGAGACAAGCTGCGCGTTTAGAAACAGCGGCAGCTCGTCAAAATTTTTGATGCTTGATGTGTTCAATGTCTTTTTTACCTCCATCTGATTTTAGAAATTTCAGAGAAAAAACTTGCGTTTCGGAGGTTTCTCTGTTAAAGTTAACACAGTTGCAGTCCGTGTTTTCCGAAACGCGGCGCGCCGTCCGACTGTTGCAGCAGCCGGACGGTTTTTTTCTTTTCCTGTTACCATCCTCCATACCCGTTCCTGCCCTGCGGCCTTTTGTTGACGCACACAGCGTTGGCTTCGCCTTGGTATGCTGGCTGCTCTTGCAGCGTCGCGGCATACTTCCCCGGCGAGTATCGTCTTTGGAGATGGGTGTGAAATTTTCAAGGTACAGGGCAACTTTCCGTTGACAAGCTGTCTATGCGGTGCTAGACTATGATAAAATAATTTAGACAGCTTTCTGGTTTTAAGGTAGCATAGCCCTATTCGTTTGTCAAGACTATTTCATTTACAATTTACAATTAGTCCATATTTGAGGTGACGACCATGTGGTATGCAAAGATGTATTTCTCCGGTGAGAAGGAGTTTTTTGAAAACGATGCGTTCGGAATGCAGGGGCTGCCGTCCAAGCAGCTGGAACTTCCGTTTTTGGAAAGTCTGCTGACGTTTCTGGAACTGGACGAAAAAGAAATCACGCCGATGCTGGAACGCATCAGCGTGAATTGGGAACGCTTCGTTGAGAGCCGCGCCCGTGAAGCGTATACAGCCGCGATGGTGGAGCTCGGTGTGCTGGCCGAGAAGCACATTTATCTTCGCCTTTTATATACGCGCAGCTTCGGCTGTTTTTCCGTAAATGGCTACGATCAAGCGGAAATTCAGGCGATTGCTTTGGACTTAAAGGAGTTTGCAAAGCAGTTTTCAGAGACAAGGAAGCAGGTCGAGAAGTTTTTTGAATGCGTGCTGGACGTGGATTCTGCCGGTCGAGAACCACAGAAGCAGGCGGCGAAAAACTACCATTACGACCAGCCGAGAAATCCGGAACTGTTCCGATTTAAGCCGATCCCGCTGAGCTTTGAACCGGTCGAGCCGGGCCGGTGCGCGCCTGTTTTATACTCGTCCGCCGTGCGCGACATGATCGACTATTCGCTGCGAAGCTGCGTCGAGCGCGGCGTGACCGTGCGCCGCTGCAAGAACTGCGGCCGCTGGTTCCCGCAGACCGGCCGTGTGAGCGCAGAGTATTGCGAGCGCCCCGTGAAGTACGGCGAACAGCGCTGCCGTGAGATCGGCGCGTTCCGCCAGTGGACGAAAAAGCAGACCGATGACCCTATTTTCAAGGCATACCGCAAGGAGTACAAAAAGCGCTTTGCATGGATCAAGGCCGGCCGCATCACCGACGAGCAGTTTTATGCCTGGAGCGAGAAAGCCAGAGAAGAAAAGAAAAAATGCGACCGCGAGATCATCTCGCTGGATGAGTTCCAGCAGTGGCTCCGCGACTCGAAAATATGAAACTACGCGGCCGGTAACTTGCCGGTCGCGTATTCTTTGTCTATAGCGAGTGAGGATTTGAGTTGCTGGGCGCTCAGGTTACGCAGAGAAAAGGTACGATTTTTGCCCAATCCTGTATCTGTTTATTGAGAGATGCTTTTTCATTTGTTCCGCGATTGCGGTTCAGCGTACCCATAACGCCGCAGTGCGCAAACGCAAAAACGAACGCGGTTTCGTCATCACAAAGATGGATTTGAACAGGGTTTTCACTGCTTTCGATGAATCGATTATAGTTTCGTATGACCGGTAGCCGCTGCAATCCAAGCGCACGAAGCGTACACCGAAAGGTATCCTTACCCAAACAGAGTAGTACACGCGGATGTATGATATCAACCAATCTGCGAAAGAACGGTGCATCCGCATTGGCCCAAGCTGTTTTGAAACCGCCGCTCGTTCCTTGCAATCTGTAGCCCATTACGAGATTTGTAAAGAACAAATTCGGATTGTCAGATAAAATATCAAAACCAATTGTGCGGAATAGCTGAATTAGATTTCTATCTGTAATACTGTCATTTCCGCGCATATAGCTTACAGCTTTCCCACAGTTCATGTCGCATACGTTTTTCATGGTTGCAACGGAAGGCGTATCCCAAGGGCAGCCCCAATCCTGACCGACCAGCATGATATCCGCATCTAAGTGTCCGCGCCCTTGCCAGTACGCCCATAGATTGATTTCTTTACATTCCTCGCACCATCGGAGTTCACGGCTTTCAGACAGATATGCCTTCTGGACATCGGCAATCAGTTCTTGATATTGTATTTCTTTTGATACGGTGTCGTTTTTCATATCATTTATTTCTGAATTCTGCCCGGTCTGAGATCTTCCCCAACCGCACCAGACGCGCGGCTAAGCTGCCCTCCGAGCGTTTGAAGTAGGCGCACATTTCCTTTTTGCTGCCTCCGGCATCGAACATCTGGCAGAGGACCGCGTCGTCTGCATCGTTCCAGGGTTTGCCCGCATTTTCGGGCTGCGGCTTCGGTGGCTTTCCTGGAAGCGCCTTCAGAACACAGTGAAATGCCCGAATGATTTCAGCCTTGTTGCACACATGATTCTCCGGCAGAACCTCGCCTGTCAGCGGATCAACGCCGTCTGCCAAGCCGGATAACAGTTCTTTTGCTCGTAGTAGATCCATAAAATAGCCTCCTAGCCATTCTCCCACTCATCCCACGCTTCGTCCTCATCTTCATACCAATCCTGATTATCTTCCCAAAGGTCTTCCGGATTATCATAATCATCCCGGACGCTTCCGGAATTGCTGCCGCCCGATGTACTCGGTGGTGTCCACGGAGAGGCAGAGTTTGGACGTCCGATGGGCGTTTCATAATATGTAAAGGCATAAATGACTTCTGTATACTCACCCTTTGGCTGATGAGAATGACAGTATGCTACGGTCTGTCCCTCACTGTTATACCAATGCAAGATTTTGTATCGTCTATGGACATCCATGCTGTCATAGAACTGACATTTTTCGGTTTTAGTAGGCGATCCGATTGACGTGTACTTCAAGCAACTCACAGGCATACCATCCACAGGCAGTTTTCCGGAATACTGATCTTTCAGACTTTGCTCCCGCTTCGCGGCATTCTCCGCAGCGATGCGTTGACGCTCGGCTTCCTCGGCGGCGTCCTTCTCTGCCTTATAGCCCTTGACGCGGGTTTCCAGCGCGTCAACATCCTGCTGCCAGCTCGTGTCATATTGCAGCGTGATGTCTGCCAACTCATCCTGTCCGCCCGCATAGTCGATCCTGTCTTTGTACATACCGGCGTATTTGCAGTAGACAGATAGCGATGCCGCATCCCGATACCCGGAAAGCGCAGAGAAGCCCTGTTCGGCAGAAGTGTAATTGCCGTTTGACAGCTCTTGCAGGGCTGCGTCATAAGCTGCTGCTCTCTGCTTATTGCGGCTTGAGACGGAAATAGAGACCCACGCGATCACGGCTACTGCCAGAACTGCCGCGATGAGCTTTCCAAGCGGAAACGGCTTCTTTGACAGCGTAGATTTCTTTTCTGTTATTTCTGGCTCTGTCGGCGTCTGGCTGACGATCGGCGGTGTGATTGCCGATTGTACAGTCGGCGCAGACTTCTGCGGATTTGCGGTCGGTGCGGACTGCACAGGCGGAACTGCGCGCCTCGATTCAGTCGGTGCTGGCGCGGCTGCCTGCTTCGGAGCAGGATGCTGCGGCTTTGTGCGTTCCGGAAAGGCTGTCCGTTCAGACTTGCGGAGCACAAATTTCGCCTTCTCCGGCGGATATGGCGCATTCTGTGTACTGCAAACGAACACCTCTGTCACCAGAGCAAGCTTTTCTGCTTGATGATCGCCGATCGGAACGACTACAAAATCGCCTGCTTTCAGCGAAATTCCCCCGGTCAGATAGGCATATGTCGCTCCATCCTCCTTGAACTGCACATTGCAGAACTGATAATAGCTTTCGCCAGTCGGCTTTTTCTGTGTGCTGACGGGCTGTCTTGCAAGTGCACGGGCAGGTGGCTTTGTGCGTTTTGAAGAAGGTGCAGCCGCAAGGACCTGTGTATACCGCTTCCTCCACTGCTCCTCCAGACAGGGATTTTTCAGTGCAAGGTCCATACAATGCCGCGCCAGCGTTTCCTCCCCACAATCCCGACAGATCTCCAGAACACTGAACTGCAATCTGCCGAGGTACGCGCTCTCAAAAATCTGCGACACAAACCGCGCATCCTCCAACGCGACCAAAAGCGGAAGCGCCTGATCGTCCGTTGGAGACTCCAGCCAATCCCAGTCCGGGAGAAGTTTTTCGGCAGTTTTGGCGTTGGTTTTCAGATTCGGCTCTGCGATATCCAGAAGCCGGCGCCACATCTCCATCCCTTTTTCCGGGTCGTCTGCAAACACATCATCCAGAACACGTTCCCACGACAATTCATCGAAATCCTCGGCGGTTTCATGCGGGACTTCCTCCGGATATTCGACCAACAAAATCTCGCGGCAAATATCCTCGTAGTCCGGAAACTTGCCCTGCGCCAAGAGGCGTTTTGCGCGCTCTACGTCCGGATGCAGCAGCACTTTGTTCTGCCAATGGGTGTGATAGGCTTCTTCCAGCGTATTCCGGTAGTCCTGCGCTTCGCCCATTTCCTCATCCTTTTTCCCGCCGAAGTAGGCATAGACAGAGGATAATTCAGAGAAAAGTTCAAACAAGCCGTCCGGATCGACGTGGTTATAATAGTCTTCCACCGGGCGCGTCGAGAGCAATTCCGTCCAGAACGTGCCGCAGTCCGCTTCGGAAAGGGCAGCTTCTTCACAGAACAGAACGCCGCGTTTTGCATCGCGCATGATCTCCTCTGCGCTTTCGCCCAGATTTAGGTCAGTGGTCGTAGTCAGAAAAGTCCGCAGTTCCGCCGCCTTTTTCTCGTCCGGCAAAGCTCCTGCGTGCTGGATTCCGGCTGAGATATGGTACAGCAGCACTTTTCCGAGAAGCTGAGAAAGCACGGTGTTCTTGGGCGCAAGCTGCCCCAGCGCCTTTTTCAAATCGCTCCACGTTTCGGGTAGATCGACGTGATAGACGAAGGAGAGGGTCAACGTGATCTGTGCCGTATTCTGTGACTTTTTTTTCGGTGTTCTTTGCAGACTTCCAAAGTCTCCGCACCAGCCGCATTCCCAAGATGACCCACGTATCATAACCGGACTTCCGCACCACGGACAGTTCATATTGCGCTCACCTTCCTTTATGATACAGAAGTGAACTGATAGCAAATCTTTTTCATATTCTTTGCTCAGTTTCGTTCAGTCAACTGTGTCACATCAATGATTGCGGTTGTATTTTTGCCCTGTTATCGCTATCAGCGTTTATTAGTTTAATTATACCAGCTTTTATTTGGAAATTCAAGAAAACGATAGAACTGTGTATTTTTGAAAACAAAAGAGACGTTCTTATCTTTGTTTATTGCCGCGCAAATTCTGTATCTCAAGGCGTATGAATTATGCTGTTTACTACGCGAAAATTCTATGCTATTCGTACCGAATGAGCAAACATTTTAGTTTTTAACGCAGCATCTTTAGAAGTACGCTTTATTGGACACTTCATGTGCTATGATGTTCCTACCAAGATAGAGAAAGGGCGGAGCGTAATGTTTGTCCTGTTGGATATGGAGTGGATTGAGAGTCGTGGCGGTCATCGGAGTTTGACGCAGCTATACGCTGCGCGGGTCGATGCAAAGTGGAACACGATCCGTGCGTTTGACGCGCTGGTCTGTCCGCGCGAGCCCGGAACTGCGCCGTGGGAGCATCTGGCGTTCAACGGCTACGCTCCTGCTGAATTTTGCGCGTCGGATTCAGAGAAAAGCTGTGTCCAGCGTTTCTTCCGCTGGCTTCAGCCGGACGACGTGATTTGCTGCTGGCACGTTGAAACAAAAAACACACTGAAAGCGCTGTACAGCCGCTATTTGTTCGGAACGTTTTCCACAACGGTGCGTTGCATGAACCAAAAGGTCTATGCTGCTATCAAAGCACGCGAAATTCCGGCGCGTTCTCTTTACAAAATTGCGGAAGCGTGCGGGCTTTCCACGCCCGCGCCGGAGCACCAATCCAGCAACGATGTTGCCGTCATGCAGATGCTGTTTCAGGCGCTTGAACTCGCGCAGTCAAAAGCGCCCAAACGCGCGCCAGCCAAAGAACCGATCCCCAGACAGGAGCAAAACGCGAAAATCATTGCGGCATCGAGCTATAACTACCTGTACGCTCCAAATTCCGAGATCTTTCACTGCCGAAATTGCAAGCAGCTTCTGCGCGTGAAAGAACTTCTTGGCAGCGTGTACTATCAGACAGCTTCCCAAAATCGCCGCCCCTGCAAGCTGTGTCACCCAGACTTGCAGCCGATCATCGACCGTCCGTCAAAGGAAGATGCAGAAGCGGAAACCGGAAAGTCGGAGCTTGTAAAAGCGCGGCTGCTTGGAAATCAGTGCGTGATCCTGCCGCAAACGCGCATTGTCGGCTGCTGCCACAACCTGTTGCATCCCGGAAAACTGACGAAGCGGCTTATGACGCAGCATAACTGCCTTGGGAAGAACTGCCGGTACTTCGAAAAATACGAGGACGCAGGATATTGGAAAGAATGCGACCGTAAGAAAGAGCAGAAACGGACGGCCAAACAGCTTCAGCGCATGAAACGGGAGCAGGAAGCCGCCACGGAAACGATACTGCAAAATCTCGCGGAGTTGTTTCAGTCTTACATAGACGATGCCGGTTACGCCATGCAAATCGTCCGCGTGGACACGGAACTGACGAACCGATACCGCGTCTTTTATGTGTCCGAATATCCGTTTGCCGATGGAGACCGTTTCCCGAAGTTTTTAGAAACCGTCCGCTTTTTCTTCCCGGATTATCGACTGAATCTCCGCCATATCCGCGACGTGGACGGTCATTTCGTGACGATCGAGGAATATCAGCAGCGGGCGCGGAAATAAACGTCCTCCCCAAAACGCCCATAAATGCAGTTGAGCCTTACCCATTTCTCTGCTACAATAGCCACATAAGAAACACGCAGCGGAGGTTTTCCCATGATCCGTGAAATCTGCAAAGATGAATTCTTTTTATCTCAAAAGTCAGAACATGCCACGGCTGACGATTTGGCAATCGTGCAGGATTTATTGGACACGCTGGCCGCGCACAAGGATGGCTGCGTGGGCATGGCGGCGAATATGATTGGCGTCAACAAGCGCATTATCGCGTTTGACAATATTGGCGAGTACATGGCCATGTTCAATCCGGTGATCGTCAAAAAATCCGCGCCGTATGACGCGGAGGAGGGCTGCCTGTCCCTGACCGGCATGCGGAAAACAAAGCGTTATCAGACCATCAAGGTGCAGTGGCAGAATGAGCAGTTCCAGACGCGCATTAAAACGTTCACCGGCTGGGCGGCGCAGATCATTCAGCATGAAATTGACCATTGTGAGGGGATTTTGATATGATTTTGTATTTTTCCGGCACTGGAAACAGCAAATATGTCGCCAAGCGAATCGCAGACGCGCTGGGCGATGCGCTTGTGAACCTGAACGACCGCATCAAATCCGGTGACACTTCGCCCGTCGAAACCGGCGAGCGAGTTATTATCGTCACGCCGACTTATGCCTGGCGTATTCCGCGCGTCGTGCGCGACTGGCTACTAAAAACGGAGCTGCACGGAGCGAAAAACGTATGGTTTGTCATGACCTGCGGCAGCGAGATCGGCAACGCCGACAAGTACAATCGCGAACTCTGTACGGAAAAGGGACTTTCCTGCATGGGCACGACGCAGATCGTCATGCCAGAGAATTATATTGCGATGTTTTCTGCACCGAAGACGGATGAAGCGCGGAAAATCGTCGCCCAAGCCGAGCCCAGCATCGACCAAGCAATTGCGGCGATTCAGCGCAATCAGCCGTTCGCGCCGACGCGGAACAATCTCTACGACCGCTTTATGAGCGGCCCGGTCAATCCGATTTTCTACAAGTGCTTCGTCAAAGCGAACGCCTTTACCGCGTCAAGCGCCTGCATCGGCTGCGGGCAGTGCGTGAAGCGCTGTCCAATGAATAACGTCGCGCTCAAAGACGGCAAGCCGTCCTGGGGCAAAAACTGCACCCACTGCATGGCGTGCATCTGCTACTGTCCGGTCAGCGCGATCGAGTACGGCAAAAAGAGCGTTGGTCAGCCACGGTATCATTTTGAAGCGTTGTGAGGTCTGAAATGAATCGTGAAGAATTAGAAGCCTATATTCTGAACCACTACTCTACCCTACCGGATTATCCTTGGGCGGATACGCCGCGCGCCGCCGTTTTCCGTCATGCGGGCAATCGGAAATGGTTTGCGCTGATGATGGAAGTGCCGCGCGGCAGGCTTGGACTTCCAGGGGCGGAGCCGCTGGACATTGTCAATTTTAAGTGCGACCCGATTTTGATTTCGTCCCTGCGCGGCGAGACTGGCATTTTTCCGGCGTACCACATGAACAAAGCAAGCTGGATCACCGCCTCGCTGGACGGCAGCGTGCCCGCAGAAACGATCGAGCTTTTGCTGGATGTGAGCTATGAGCTGACCAAGCCGAAGCCTCGCAGGAAAGCGGCAAAGGGTAAAGAGAACGAATAACCGTTCTCTTTCCTGTTTTCTATGTGCGCGAAGCTGTCGCCTGTTTTCGCAAAAAGCATCGCTTCTCCAAATCCGGGTTGCAGAGCAGCGGCAGGATTTCTACCGTCGTGGCGTCGTATCTGCAACCGACGTATATTGCAAGAAGTAACCAAAAAGGACTGCACCCGTTCGCATGAGCAGGTGCGGTCCTCTAAAAAGTCGCTCGTATTGAACGGAATCTAATTTAGCCTGAAATAGCAGGTATTTTTCCCTTTTCCTTCTTTTTTCAGTTCTCCGGCTGCAACCAACTTCCGCAAGGCGCCCTCAATGGAACTGTCGCTGAGCGTCGGGCAAAGCTCCCGGATGTCCTGCTTATTGAACCGCCCGATTCTGTTTTTGCTTGCTCTGCGTACCATTTCCAGTGCGGGCAGCTTGGTTTCCACAAGCGCCATACGATCTTCAAAGTTTTTATACGCCGCAAGGATCGTCCCGAGCAGGTACTTGATGAATGGCACTACATCCTCCGTGCCTTCGTGCCAGCCGATTTGCGCCTGTGCAAGTGCGGCGTAATACAGCTCCTTGTTTTTGGCGATTTTGGCTTCCAAGGAGATATACTTGCCGACATAAAAACCGTTTCGATACAAAAGCAGCGTCGTGAGCAATCGGCTCATTCTTCCGTTGCCGTCATTGAAGGGATGGATGCACAAAAAGTCATGGATGAAAACCGGGATTGCAATCAACGGCTCCAGTTCCATATTGCCAATTACACGGTTGTATTCCTCGCAGATTCTATCCAGCGCTTCCGGCGTCTCATAAGGGGCAAGCGGCGTGAACAGCGTTTCCACATGACCGTCCGGATAGGTAGCGGTGATATAATTCTGTGTGATCTTTGTGCGTCCCGCAAGCGGGTTATTCATATGGCTGTAGAGGATTTTGTGAAGCTGCAGGATGTAGTTCTGCGTGATTGGCATCGCGTCAAAGCTCTCGTGAATGATACTCAGCACATCGCGGTAACCGGCGATCTCCTGCTCATCCCGGTTCCTCGGCGTGGTTTTCTCCTTGACAAGCTGCCGGATTCGGGTACTCGTGGTGACAATGCCCTCAATGGCGTTCGATGCCTCGGTGCTCTGTATCTTGGCAATCTCCACGAGCTTTTCGAGTTCCACCGGGCGCTGCTTCAAATACAGTTCCTGCTTCCCGGCTTCCTTGTATATGGCCGCAATCAGACCAAGAACGTCCGAGTCCCACTTTTGTTGCCTGATTGCAGAGTAATTGAAGGTTATCATTCCCTTACCTCCATTCTGTTTCCCTTAAATATTAGAATAAAATAAGGGAATAATCAATGGCTGTGCGATAAATCCCTTACTATTATGCCTGAATTAAGGGGTTTATAATCTTAGTCGTAAACCGCCTATTCTTTGTTTATGGCGACGCAACCTTTGAACTGCTGCTTTTGAAGAAGCTACTTGCAGATAAATTTGTTTCACGCTGGGAACGTTCTTTCTTGAAGTCTCTCTACAAATACGACTTGATTTTATATCACTTTGGTGATACTATTGCAGATAGAGATATGCAGGAGGGACACACAGATGAATCAGAAAATCACACTGTATCACGGCTCCGAGCAGCTTGTGGAAACGCCGACTTTCGGGTTGGGCAAGAAAAACAATGACTTCGGTCTTGGCTTTTACTGCACGGAAAGCGAAGAACTTGCGAAAGAATGGGCCGTGTCCTCTCTGCGCAATGGCTTTGCCAATCGTTACAGTCTTGATACGGAATACCTGAAAATCTTGAATCTGAACAGTCCGGACTATACAATCCTGAACTGGATCGCCGTTTTAGTGGAGCACCGCCTGTTTTCCATCAAAACCCCGGCAGCGCAGCGGGCAAAACGGTACTTGATTGACAATTTCAGCGTCAACGTCAATGCCTATGACCTGATTATTGGCTATCGCGCTGATGACTCCTATTTTGACTATGCCGAGTCTTTCTTAAATAACGGAATTTCCGTACAGCAGCTTGCAAAAGCCATGCGGCTGGGAAAGCTGGGAGAGCAGATCGTCGTCAAGTCCAAATATGCGTTCTCGCTGCTGCATTACGAGGGATTTTCCATCGCAGAAAAGGAAAAATATTATGTTCTTCGCAAGGCCCGGAACGATGAAGCCGATCAACATTATGTGAGCATACTTGAAGAAGAAACCGATGGCCTGTATATGCTGGATATTCTGAGAGGAGGCATTCAAAACGATGACCCACGCATACCAAGAAATGTATCTAAGTAACGCACAGGCGCTGCTGGGCGACGCTTTTGACTATGCCATCAACGCCTGCAGTATTTCAGGAAATGACTTTGTGAAGCTATTTTCCGTAAGCTCTGTCAGCAAGCGAATCGAGAATGGTGAGCCTGCTTATCTGGCAGGAAAAAGCGGAATTGAAGTCGTGGCAGATGTTCTTGTCGAGACGGCCGGCAAAACGCCAACTGCCAAACCGCAGGTAACGTTCAGCCGTTCTAAAGAGTATTGGATCGGCTGGGCTATCGCGTACTATCAATGGTTCTCCGGCAGGAAATTCGGCGATATTTTCAAGGTCCTTTCGTTCGAGGATTTGCAGCAGATGTACGCTCCGCTTCACGAAGCAGACATCAGCAAATTTGCCGATATCGCCGATGCCAAAGTGCGTGCGTATTTTACAGATACCAATCTCAAGCGCATCCGCACGACCTACGGCTGCACACAAGCAGAGCTTGCCAAGCGAAGCGGCGTCAGCCTCCGGTCAATTCAAATGTACGAGCAGCACAACAAGGATATCAATAAAGCCAGCGCGGAGACGGTTCTCAGCCTCGCAAAAGTCCTTGGCTGCACGATGGAGGATCTTCTGGAAAAGTGATCTTCGTGATGGGGCTATTCTTTGTCTATAGCGGCTCAATCTTTGAGTTGCTACCCCGCAGAAACCACTTGCATAACCCTCTGCCCAGAGTTACAATGCAGACACCTTGAACATAGAAAACGCTTCCCGTTCTTTTGAGCGGGAAGCATTTTTGACCACATGGATTACTACAGACACGCGCGGAACAGGCGGAAATGGGGGTTCAAAAGAGGGTACGAGAGTAACGGAATACGAGCGGAAATGATGAAAAATCATTGGAAACGTCCGAAAAAAGTTTTCGGTTCCTGTTTGGGACCACGAGGCCGCTGGTTCGAAACCAGTCACTCGGACCAGAAAACCCGCTGAAATCATAAGATTTCAGCGGGTTTTCTATGTAAATTATTCGATTTTTTCAAAAAGCTATTCTTTGCTTCTTGCGGCGCAGGATTTGCGCCGCGGGTTCGATGATCCAGAATTTGTCAGGCAAATAAAATAAGTGCAACGCCTGCGATTAGCAGAGCAATACCAACAACAAACTCTACCAGTCCGACTCTCTTTGCATATGCTTCATTCTTCCGACCATCTTGAAAGTCTGCCTCAAAACCGTTGATGAGATTATATTTCTTTTTGAAATAAATGAAGTATCCAAACAGTAGAAACGCCAGTCCCAGCACTACGGCCAATGCCTTTAGGAATATCATATAAACACCTCCGTAAATTCTGATTTGTTTCATTATAGCAAACGATCTGGCAAAGCGCAATCGCAGCCGCCCGACACCGGGCGGCTGCATCCCGTTCATTCGATCAATGTCTGTCGCCCTTCAGCCGCTTTAACTCCGCCAGCTCCGCTTTCATCTCTGCGATCAGCACCTTCAGCTTCTCCTCACATTCCTCGCGCGTATGCGCATACACATTTCGCGCGTGCTTTTTGCCGTCGATCCATGTCGGGGAGTAGCGCCCCTCAAACAGGTGGTCGTTGATCTGGCTGATGCAGCCCGTGCCGGGCTTGCGGCCCTTGCCCATGTAGGGCTGAAAATCAACGATGGCGGGCATATTCGCCTGCGGGCGCAAAACTCTGCGAGGCTTCTGGGGAATTGAAGAGATTTTTGAATTCATGGGGGCTTTTTGTCGAATTTGCGGCTTGTTTCCGGCTCTTTGTCTGTGATAAGATAGGCACACAAAGGAGTGTATTGCACATATGAAAGAAAAGCTGAAAATTCTGATTGCGAACGACGATGGGATCCGGTCGGAAGGTATTGCAAAGCTGGCTCGCGCCGCTGCCTCATTTGGAACGGTCTGGGTCGCTGCACCGGAACACCAGTGCAGCGGCATGTCTGTCCGCCTGACTATCTCTGAAAAGAGCCAGATGGCGGTCTACCGCTATGATTTCCCGGTTCCTGTGGAGGCCGCCTGGAGCGTAGACGGCACGCCCGCCGATTGTGTCAAGGTTGCGCTGAACGCACTGCTCCCATTCCGCCCGGATATTGTCCTGTCCGGCATCAACGACGGGCTGAACGCGGGTCTTGACGTCGCCTACTCCGGAACCATCGGCGCGGCGACAGAGGCGGCCATGCACGGCGTTCCCGCCATTGCATTTTCCATGCGCGACGGCAAATCCTTCGACGTTACCGATCACTACCTCTGCTCCGTTCTTGGCGAGCTTCTGGAGAAGCCGCTCGGCCGGGGCGAAATCTGGAACGTCAACTTCCCCACCTGTCCGCTCTGCGACTGCCGCGGCATTCTGTACGAGCGTTTCCCGGAAAAGCAGTCGTATTACGAAAACTATTATGAATGCGTCCGCGAGGAAAACGGTGTGCGCTATCTGTCGCCTGCTGCAAAGGTTTTGCACGCAGACGCCGTGACGGACGGCAGCGATATCCACGCGGTTCTGAACGGCTATGTTTCCATCGGCAAGGTGCGCTGCGCGCCGTTTTGAACATTTGTCTTTATACTGTGGACAGTTTCAAATTATTAAGCCGAAGTTAAAAAATGACATATTTCTTGCATTTGACTTCTTGTATTGTCTCACATGATGTGGTATATTTGCTTCGGTAGAAATACCAGTATCTTGCGGGGCTGCGCTGTGCGCAGCCTCAGCTCACCACCGCGGCACTGCCGCGGACACATGTTTCAGGAGGAATATAGAAAATGAAGAAGATCATTGCACTGCTCCTCGTGGCGGTCATGGCAATCGGCTTCTGCGCCTGCGCAGCCAAGACCGAGACCCCCGCTGAACCCGCCACAACGGAAACCACGACCACTGAGGCCACGGAAACCACCGAAACCACGGAACCCGCAGCTGAAGAAACCACGACCGAAGAAACCACCGAAAACCAGCATTTCGACAAACTGACGCTTGAGTTTGTTCCCTCCAAGGACGCCGACGTCATCATCACTGGCACGAAGAACCTTCCCGAACTCGTGAAGGCTGAAATGTCCAAGCTCGGCTACGACATCGACGAAGTCGACATCACGGTCGGCACCAGCTACGACGCCACCGGCGAGGCTATGGCTGCCGGTTCCATCGATCTGGGCTGGCTGCCCGGCGGCACGTACGCGCTGTACTCCGACGATGTGGATGTCATCCTGACCGCTACCCGTAACGGCCTGTCCAACGACTCCACCAACCCCGCCGACTGGAACGGTGAAGCCAACGCCACCAAGAAGGATGGCCCGCAGGTCACCTACTACCGCTCTTTGATCTACGCTACTCCGTCTGCTTATGGTCAGGAACTCGCTGCTAAGGTCAATGCTGGCGAAAAGCTTACCTGGGAAGACCTCGACAAGGCAACCTGGGCTGTCCAGAAGACCTCCTCTTCTGCCGGTTACATCTATCCGTCCATGTGGCTGATGGCCAACTACGACGGCAAGAAGATCTCTGATCTGTCCAACGTCATGCCCATCGACTCCGGTTACGGCACCGCGTTCTCCTACGCTGCTGCGGAATCCGTCGATATCATCGTCTGCTACGCCGACGGCCGTAACGACTACGAAGCATCCTGGACGCTGCCCACCGACCAGCAGGACGAAACCGGCAAGCAGGGCATGGGCCGCTCCGACTCCATCTGGAACGAGATGAACGTCATCGGCGTCACCGAGGGCATCTACAACGATACCGTCGCCATCTCCAAGGAGAGCCAGTACTACACCCCCGAAATCGTCGCTGCCCTTCAGGACTGCTTCATCAACATCATCGGCACCGATGAAGGCAAGGCCATCTTCGACGTCTACAGCCACACCGGCTACGCCAAGGCGACCGACGCTGACTACGACGGCGCACGCGCTGCTCTGCAGGCTGTTGCCGAGTAATCCGTCATCAACCAAATAACGTCCAAATGAATAAAGCGCCCCGCGTCAACGGGGCGCTTTTCGTTTTACAGATATCTCAGCAAAAAGCACATCTCCGATATTCTCCATTCAAATCCTCAGAAAGAAAAGAGTCGCAGCATGATTGAATTCAAAAATGTGTATAAGACTTATCCAAACGGCTTCACGGCCCTGAAAAACATCAACCTGCAAATTGAGCAGGGTGAGTTTGTCGCCATCATCGGCCTTTCGGGCGCAGGCAAGTCGACGATTCTGCGCTGCATCAACCGGATGCACGATATCTCCAAGGGCGAGCTGACCGTTGACGGTGTCACGGTGGACTCTCTGCGCGGCAAAGAGCTCCGGCGCTACCGCCGCAAGGTCGGCATGATCTTCCAGAGCTTCAATCTGGTTTCCCGCAGCACGGCGATCAAGAACGTTCTGACGGCCGATGTCCCAGATATGCCGTTTTTCCGGGTACTGCTCGGCATTTTTACAAAAAAGCAGAAAATGCGGGCATTAGAGAGTCTGGACAAGGTAGGCATTTTGGATAAGGCCTATACCCGCTGTGACCAGCTCTCCGGCGGTCAGCAGCAGCGCGTGGCCCTGGCCCGCACGCTGAACCAGAATCCGAAGATCATCCTCGCCGACGAGCCTGTCGCTTCCCTTGACCCCATCACGGCTAAGCAGGTCATGCAGGACTTCGTGCGCATCAACAAGGAATATAAAATTTCGATTCTGCTGAACATCCACCACGTGGACCTCGCGCTCAAATACTGTGACCGCGTCATCGGCATCCGCGCGGGCGAAATCGTTTTTGACGGCCCGGCCAGCACTATTACCCAGGAACAGATCGACGAGGTCTACAACGGCGCAAAGGCGCCCACCATGGGCGAAGGCGAGGGCGAGCTGCCGAAGGCTGCCAGAGCAGAGGGCTAAGCCATGGAAAACAACACGTCTTCTCTGATGAAGCTTACACTCTACGACCGCATCTTCAAACCCCAGACCGTAACGCTTCCCAATGGACATTCGGTCCAGCGTCGCAGAAGCCGCACGCCGGTAATCGTCCTTTTCCTGGCCGTTGCAATCTGGCTGTCTCTTCGCATGACAGGCTTTGATCTGCACGTCGTCATCACAAAATTCCGCAAGATGGTGGACCTCCTGGAGAAAAATCTTCAGCCGGACTGGTCGTTCTTCCCGAAGGTCGTTTCTCCTTTGATCGATACCATCAAAATGTCGATTCTCGGTACGGTCATCGGCTGCGTGATGGCGCTGCCGGTTGCGATTCTCTCGTCGAGCAACATCAACAAGAGCATTCCCGTCGTCTGGCTCATCCGATTCCTGCTTGGCCTTATCCGGACACTGCCGACTCTGATCATCGCACTCGTGTGCGCGCTGATCTTCTCGCTCGGCACGTTTTCCGGCACCATCGCAATCGCCATCTTTACCTTTGGTATCGTGGCCAAAATGCTCTTTGAGTCGATTGAAACCATCGACATGGGGCCGTTTGAGGCGATGGAAGCGCTCGGCGCGAACAAGTTCCAGGCATTCTGGTCCGCCTGCGTGCCGCAGATTCTGCCCGTTTATTTAAGCCACTGCCTGTACTGCTTTGAAATGAACGTGCGCGCATCGGCAATTCTCGGTTACGTCGGCGCTGGCGGCCTTGGTATCACGATCAACGAGCGCATCGGCTGGCGCGATTACAACAGCCTCGGCACGGTGCTGCTGTCGCTGTTCGTGGTCGTTGTCATCATCGACTTCTTCAGCGAATACCTTCGCAAGAAGCTGAGCTGAAAGGAGGCTGCAAGATGGAAAAGAAAGACAAAATCGCCATGCTGGAGCAGTCGCTTGACCGGAAGCTCACCACGCTTGAAATGTATGAAAACCGCCCGCGCAAGTGGATTTTGTACCTTGTGATTGTGCTGGCGGTCGCACTGCTTGTCGGCTGGTCGGCAGACGACATCCACTTTACGGGCCTCACCGCCACCGGTACGGAGGTCGCCAAGGGTGTCGTCCACGGCGTGTTCCACCCGGACACAAATCTGTTGTTCGGTACCGGCGACTCCGATGTGCCGTATCTGCTGCTGCAAACCATTGCCATTGCTGTGCTCGGTACTATTTTCGGCGCAATTCTGGCCATCCCCTTCGCGTTTCTGGCCTCGTTCAATATCATGCCGAAGGCGGTTGCGTACATTGTCCGCATTCTGATTCTGATGATCCGCACCATCCCGTCCATTGTCTGGGCGCTGATGTGGATCCGTGTGACAGGCCCGGGCGACGCCTGCGGCGTTATCACGCAGTCGGTCTGCTCGATCGGCATGATCTCCAAAATGTACATCACGGCCATCGAAGATCTGGATACGCACATTCTCGAAAGTCTGGACGCCATGGGCTGCACGCCGTTCCAGAAAATCCGCTACGGCGTTCTGCCGCAGCTGACGGCAAGCTTCATCTCGACTACGATCTACCGCTTTGACATCAACCTCAAAGACGCCACGACGCTCGGCATCGTCGGCGCGGGCGGTATTGGCGCGTCGTTGGTGCAGTGTCTCAACTCCCGCCGCTGGGGTATGGTCGGCTCGTTCGTCTGGGGCCTGATGGTGCTTGTTCTGATCATCGAACTCATCTCCACGCGCATCCGCAGAAAGCTTGCGCACGGCGAATAAAAAAACTGGGGGCGCTCTGAGCGCCCCCAGCGTATCCTCAAGGGCCATTGCTATGGAAAAGAAATTGACAATCTACTATACCAGCGATATCCACGGCTGCTTCTCGCCGATTGATTATGCCACCGGCCTGCCGGCAGACTCCGGCCTTGCCAACTGCATGGCGCAGTTCCGGAAAGACGGCAACACCCTTGTTATCGACGGCGGCGACACCCTGCAAGGCAGTCCTCTCACCTATTATCTGAGCCATGAAGCGCGCGATGTCACAACGCTCCCGGCCGCGCTTTTAAACCTCGGCGGGTATGATTTTGTAACGCTCGGCAACCATGACTTCGACTATGGGAAACAGACCATCGAGCGCTATCTTGCCGCTCTGAACGCCCGCTGCCTGTGCGCAAATGTGGAGGGTATCCGCGGTGTGGAGAAAACGGCCGTTGTTACCATGGAAAATGGGCTTCGCGTCGGCCTGACCGGTATGATTACGCCCTTTGTCACACAGTTTGAAAGCGCAGAGAATATGGCCGGCATCACTGTGACCGACGCATTTGCCGCCGCCTGGTCCGCACTTTCCGAGTTGCGGCACAAAACAGACCTCACCATCTGCATCTACCACGGCGGATTCGAAGCGGACGTCAAAACAGGAAAAATTCTCTCACAGACCAGCGAGAACCAAGGCTGCCGTATCTGCCGGGAGCTTGGGTTTGATATTCTGCTTGCAGCGCACCAGCATATGCAGGCCGAAAATCTTCAGATCGGCGGGACGTATACCTGCCAGCCGCCGGAAAAAGCCGCAAAGTTTATCCGCATGGACGTAACGGCCGACCGTGGAAGCGTCCATGCCGTCTCCCAGCTGATACCGGCAGGATCGGTCGCGCTTCCGGCTGCCGCAGACGCACTTCAGAGTGCCGAGGCACAGACTGCCCGCTGGCTCGATACACCGGTTGGCCGGCTCGATGTGCCGATTCCGGCGGAAGATCCTCTGACGCTGGCGAAAAACGGCTCCCTGCTCGCAAACCTCATCAATCAGGTGCAATTGGAAGCTTCCGGCGCGGACATTTCTCTCACGAGCCTTTCCAATCGTGTGGTTGATTTTCCGCAGGATGTGACCGTCCGTGCCATTGTCTCGGCCTACGCATTTCCCAACACGCTCCAGACCATCCGCGTCACAAGAGCTGTTCTGACGGCCGCGCTGGAACGGAGCCTTTCCTATTTTGATTTTGCGCCGGACGGAAGCCTTTGCATCAGCGACACATTCCTGCGGCCAATCATCCAGCATTTCAACTACGACTATTTTTCCGGGCTTACCGTCACGGCAGACCTTTACCAGCCGGTCGGCCGGCGCGTGCGGTCCATCGTCTACCAGGGCAGAGAGCTGCCTGATGATCAGACGCTCACGCTCTGCCTCAACAATTACCGCGCCTCCGGCGCCGGCGGCTACGGCTGCTACAAGAGCTGTCCGCTTGTGTCGGAAAATTTGACAGAAATCTCTGATCTCGTCACACAGTATGTACTGCAGCATCGCGAGATTACCGTCGACAAAACCAAGTGGCTGCAATTTTGCAGCGATTGAACACAGAGCCGCATAACGCGGCACAGGAGGAATGAACTATGGAAAACAACGTATTCAAGGTCGTCTTGCTGCAGGCGCTTCCCGCGTCCGGCAAATCCGAAGTCCGTAACTTTATGGCGAACATCGAGCCCGAACGGCTCAAAAAGGAGTTCCACATCGGCGAAAACCTCCAGCTCGATGATTTCCCCTACGTCCATATGATGCGCCGCATCGACAATGAGCTCGAAGCTATGGGCCAGGCCAGACTCTTCTATCCGGGCGAGGAGCCCTTCATTGACGGAAGAGACTGGGGCACGCTCTGCTGCCTGTTGAACGAGGACTATCACGATCTGCTCAACCGCAACGTGCAGAAGCCCGATTCCTGCGCGCAGCTGCTTTTTGATCGTTACGACAGAGCCGGTCAGATCGTCGGCATTGCGCCGCGGCTCGGAAAGCTCCCGGAAGAAATCCGCAAAAAACTGGCGGAAAAGCTGGAAGCCGAGGCGGCCGCCATGCTGAAAGAAAAACAGGACGCTTATCCCGACTCCTTTGACGGCAAGACCATTATCATTGAGTGCGCGCGCGGCGGACCGGACGGCGCGTCGATGCCGCTGACAGGCTCCGACGGATACCAGTATTCGCTTCCGATGTTCTGCCCGGAAATTCTGGAAAACGCCGCAATCCTCTACATCTGGGTCACACCGGAGGAGTCCCGCCGCAAAAATGCCGACCGCGCCGACCCCAACGATCCCGGCTCGAACCTGCACCATGGCGTGCCGCTGGCCGTCATGCTGGGAGAATACGGCTGCGACGATATGGAGTATCTTGCAAACACGTCCGAGCAGAAGGGCACCGTAACTGTGAAGGCGCACGGAAATACCTATCATGTGCCGATCGGTATTTTTGATAACCGTGTGGATAAGACCTCCTTCCTCCGCGCAGAGCCGTCCGCCTGGGACGCAGCACTGGTAGAAGATGTGACATGCGCCATCCGTCAGGCCACAGACACCATGTGGGCCGGTTACCGGAAATAAAGCAATGCATCACAAGCACAAACCGCCCACCAGAAATTTCCGGTGGGCGGTTTCGTTTTATGGCAGATTAAAAGCCGAAGCAGGCACGCACAGCGTCCGCGTAATCACCTCTGCAAACCAGATATGACGCAGCATGATTGCCTCGGAAAAAACTGCCGGCATTTTGAAAAATATGAGGACGCAGGGTACTCTTTTTTGAAGTCTCTGCTGTCAGTCATGCTTGTGATCCTCCCGAATTCCGATTTATTTCATTATAGCAAAGTCACGCCCAAGGCACAATGCAGCCGCCCAAAACGCTGATATGCTCCCTCCATGCTTGACAGTTTGTTTTTCGCTGTCTCTCATGGAGGGAGCATATCAGACATTGCCCCGGCGGGGCTTTGGCTTATTTATAGCACTCCGGCTTCAGAATGCCGATGTAGGGGAGATTGCGGTAGTAATTTGCGTAATCGAGGCCGTAGCCGACGACGAATTCGTCCGGGATCTCGAAGCCGCACATATCGGTCTTGTAGCTCTCGGGATGGCGCGACGCCTTGTCCAGGAACGAGATCGTCGTAATGGATGCGGGGTTCCGTGCGCCGAAGAGCTGGCGCAGGTACTGCATGGTGAGGCCCGAATCGATGATGTCCTCGACGATGACGACATGGCGGCCCGTAATGTTGTTGTCCAGATCCTTGATGAGGCGGACGACGCCGGTGGACTGCGCGGATGCGCCGTAGCTGGAGACAGCGATGAAATCCATGTCAATGGCGCAGTTCATGCAGCGGCACAGATCGATGTAGAAAAACGATGCGCCCTTGAGCACGCACACCAGCACGGGGCGCTTGTCTCCAAGCTTTGCGGTCAGATCTGCGCCGAGCTGCTCGACGCGGGCGGCGATGGCTTTTTCGGTAAAAAGGACGCGTTCAATGTCCTGTTCAGGCGTTCTGATGAGCATAAAATCCTCCAAAATAGCCGGAAAACCGGCGTTGTCAACTTTTCCATTATAAACAGAGGAATACAATAAGTAAAATAGATAAACCTAATTGAGCATATAATTTCCGCTTATTATAAACATTATAAAACAGACATTTACAAAACGTGAAAAATCGCATATAATCGGCCAGGAATGAAAAAATAAAACAAAAACTGCGGTAAAAAACGGATAAGGAGTTTTGAATTATGAGCAACTGCGCAATCGTAGGCATCAACTGGGGCGACGAGGGCAAGGGCCGGATGGTCGACCTCATTGCAAGAGATTATGACATCGTCTGCCGGTATCAGGGCGGCAACAACGCGGGCCACACCATCGTGAATGAGTACGGCAAATTCGCCCTTCATCTCATCCCCTCCGGCATCTGCCTGCCGGGCGTTGTAAACGTGCTGGGCAACGGTGTCGTGATCGATCTGGAGAGCCTGTGCGGTGAAATTGAGGCGCTGCAGAACGCGGGCGTGCCCATTACGCCGGAGAATTTCAAAATTTCCGAGCGCGCCACCATCGTCTTCCCGTACCACCGCGCCCTCGACGGGCTGGAGGAGGCCCGGCTGAAGGACAAGAAGTACGGCTCCACCCTGCGCGGCATCGCGCCGGTCTATTCCGACAAATATCAGAAGAAGACCATCATGATGGGGGAGCTTCTGTACCCGGCGTATCTTGAAAAGCGGCTGGCCAGCATTCTGGAGTGGAAGAACCTGACCATTCAGAATGTCTACGGCGCGGAAGCGTATAAGCTTGAGGATATGCTGGCGTGGTGCCGCGAATTCGGCTCGAAGCTTGCGCCTTACATCTGCGATACCAGCAAGTACCTCTATGAGGCTGAAAAGGCCGGCAAGAGCATCATGTTCGAGGCCCAGCTCGGCGCGCTGCGCGACATTGACTTCGGCATTTTCCCGTATACCTCGTCCTCTTCCTCCAATGCGGGCTATGCCTGCGTCGGCGCAGGCATCCCCGGCAGCCATGTCGACCGCACGGTCGGCATTGTCAAGGCGTATTCCACCTGCGTGGGCGAAGGCCCGTTCACGGCGGAATGGTTCGGCGACGAGGCCGAGCAGCTGCGCGTGGCCGGCGGCGAATACGGCGCGTCCACGGGCCGTCCGCGTCGTGTCGGCCCCATCGATCTGGTCGCGACGCGCTACGGCTGCCGCATCCAGGGCGCAACCGAGGTCGCGCTTACGAAGCTCGATGTCCTGTCCTATATGAAGGAGATCCCTGTCTGCACGCAGTATGAGGTCAACGGCGAAAAGACCGACGATTTCCCGTTTACCGCCGTCATTGACGAGGCAAAGCCCGTCCTGACGACCGTTCCCGGCTGGGGCTGCGATATCTCCGGTGTGCGCAAGTACGAGGATCTGCCGCAGGCCGCGCGTGATTACGTTGAGTATGTCGAGCAGGCCATCGGCGTGCATATCAGCTATGTCTCCGTCGGCGCAGGCCGCGACGAGATTATTTACCGCTAAAAGGAGCCGCCATGAAACCGACGTATGAAAGCCCGCTGGCCTCGCGCTACGCGTCGAAGACCATGCTGCACCTGTTCTCCCCGGATATGCGCTATGAGACATGGCGCAGGCTCTGGGTCGCGCTGGCAAGAGCCGAGCATACGCTTGGCCTGCCCATCACGCAGGCGCAGGTGGACGAGCTGGCCGCGCACGTGAGCCCCATCGATTATGACGTGGTCGCCGCGCGGGAAAAAGAGGTGCGGCACGATGTCATGGCGCATATCTACGCCTACGGCCTCGACGCGCCCGGCGCGAAGGGCGTCATTCACTTAGGCGCGACGAGCTGCTATGTGACGGACAACGCAGACCTGATTTTATACCGTGAGGCGCTGCGGTATCTGGAAAGGGAATTGAAGGCCGCCATGCGGAATCTGTGCGAGTTTGCTGACCGCTATGCCGCCATGCCCGCGCTTGCCTACACGCATTACCAGCCCGCGCAGCTGACGACCATCGGCAAGCGCGCGTCGCTGTGGTTACAGGATCTGATGCTCGACCTTGAGGAGGTGCAGGACACGCTGCGCGCGTTCCGCTTCCTCGGCTGCCGGGGCACGACCGGCACGGAGGCCAGCTTTGTCGAGCTGTTTGACGGCGATATGGCGAAGATCGACGAGATGAACCGGCAAATTGCTGCTGAGTTCGGGTTTTCCCGCTGCTATCCCGTCTGCGGGCAGACGTATCCCAGAAAGCTTGACAGCCGGATTTTAAACGCGTTGTCATCCATCTGCCAGAGCGCCTGCCGCATGGCGACGGACATCCGGCTCTTGCAGCACGACCGGCAGGTCGAGGAGCCGTTCGAGGACAAGCAGATCGGCTCGTCCGCCATGCCGTATAAGCGCAATCCCATGCGCTGTGAGCGCATCTGCTCGCTGGCCCGCTACGTGATCGCCGACGCACAGAACGCGCCCATGACGGCCATGACGCAGTGGCTCGAACGCACGCTCGACGATTCAGCCAACCGCCGCATCAGTCTGCCGGAGGCGTTTCTGGCGACGGACAGCGTGCTGCGTCTTGTGCAGAACGTCACGAAGGGGCTGCACGTGAATGAGAAGATCGTGGAAAAGCTCGTGCGGGACTATCTGCCGTTTATCGCAACGGAAAACCTGATGATGGCTGCCGTCAAGCGCGGCGGCGACCGCCAGCAGCTGCACGAGATCATCCGCGAGGCGTCCATGCAGGAGACGGCGAAGATGAAAAACGGCGAAAGCTGGGATCTGGCTGCCCAGCTGGCCGCCCGGCCGGAATTCGGTATGACGGCAGAAGAAATCAGGGCAGAACTTGAGCCCAGCCGCTATATCGGCCGCTGCCCCGAGCAGGCCGCGGCCATGACAGCCGCCTGCCGCGCGCTGATCGGAGCAGATGCACAGCAGGCGGAGGAATTGACACTGTAACAAATAAAACTGTGCCCGCGAGGGACGCACTCAGGCGTCTCCCGCGGGCTTTTTCTCTTCTTCTGTGTCCAGATACTGCGCTTCCGCATCCAGAATTGCCGCTTGCAGCTTCTCACGCACATGCTGTGCCTCCGGAATGGTTCCCAGCTCGTCCAGAACCTCGTCGATCGCCCCGCAGAGGCGGGCATAGAGCTTTGCATAATCGGTCATAATAGAACCTCCTGTCCCAAAATAATATAATTAGTATAGCACATTTTTTCTAGTTAGTGAACTATCACTAATTATTTTTTTGAAAAAAGATACCATAGTGATATACCATTAGGAGGAATCACTATGGACACCCGCGAAGCCATTGCCAGACGAATCCGGGAGCTTTGCCGTCAGCGTGGGATCACGCCGAACGGGCTTGCGACGACCTCTGCGGTTCCGCAGGCGACGATCAAAAGCATTCTGAACGGCGAGAGCAAAAATCCCGGCGCCGTTACGATCAAAAAGCTCTGCGACGGCTTTGAAATCACCCTCGGCGAGTTTTTCTCAACGCCGGAATTCGACGCGTTGGAGCAGGAGATCAAATAAGTGTGAAAAACAGGAGGCGGTGATGGGGTGAAGCTGAATCAGGCAGTCAGCCTGCGATTGGCAGAGCTGATGCAGGCGCGGGCTATGACGCAGTACCAGCTTTCGACAAAAAGCGGCGTCCCAAAATCGTCGATCGGCAATATCATGCACTGTGCGTACGATTCTGTGAAGCTTCGCGTCCTGCACGAGCTGTGTCAGGGTCTCTCCATCAGCCTGCCGGAATTTTTTGATTCCCCATTGTTTTGCGAGGAGAATCTGGAGCCATGATGGATGCAGAAGCCGTGGCAAACAGGAGCTCATATTGGAAACTTGCGGCTGCCCTTCAGTCTTTTCTTTTGCTTCTCCAAAAGAAAAGACTGGGAAAAGAAAACGAGCCCGGAGGGATTTCGATTTCCCTCCGGACCTCCTTGAAGCGACCAAGAAAACCCCTTCGGTTTTCTTGGATCTTTCCCGTGTAATTTGAAACAGCTCAGAACTTCTGACGCTGATCTTATACGTTTTATAGAGGCGGATGACCCGGTCCGCCGGTTTCTTTGAAAATGCCGCCCCGCCAACTGGCGGGGCGGTTTGCTGTCACATGGAGATCCAGCCGAAGGCGTTTGCGACGGAGCTGATGAGGATGATCGCGGCGAAGAACGGGCAGAGGAAACGGATCATGGCGTTGAAGACCCGCTTCCGGCGGAATCTGGGCTCACTGAGCAGGATCTCCTGCTCAATGCGGCCCACACCGGCGACCCGCGAGACGAGCAGGCAGATGGTAATGGCCGCGATGGGCATCATGACGGAGTTTGTCAGGAAATCAAAGAAATCCAGCAGCTGCATCCCGAGGATCCGCACGCCCGCCAGCGGCCCATAGCCGAGCGACGACAGGCTGCCGAGCACCAGCATCACGACGCCGACGATGGCAGTCGACTTTTTCCGGCCCCAGCCAAGCTCGTCCTGGAAGGTGGACACGGCGCTCTCCGTCAGCGCAATGGAGCTTGTCAGCGCGGCAAACAGCACCAGCAGGAAAAACAGAATGCCGATCGGCGTACCGAGGCCCATGGAATCGAAGACCTTCGGGATCGTGACAAACATCAGAGAAGGCCCGGCCTTCAGTGCGTCGGGGTCGCCGCCGGAGAACGCGAACACGGCGGGAATGATCATCAGGCCTGCCATGATGGCGATGGCCGTGTCGAAAATCTCCACGTTGCGCGTCGAGCCTTCGATGGAAATGTCCTTTTTCATGTACGAGCCGAACGTGATCAGAATGCCCATGGCGATGGACAGCGAATAGAACATCTGCCCCATGGCCGCTACGACCGTCATCCACGAGAAATGCGCGAGGTTCGGCACGAGAAAATATTTTACGCCCTCCAGCGCGCCGGGCCGCGTCACGGAATAGACCGCGATGATCACGGACAGCACGACCAGCACCGGCATCATGAACTTCGACACGCGCTCAATGCCGTTTTCCACGCCAGCGAAGATGATCGTCAGCGTCAGCGCGGCAAACACGACGAAGCAGACCTCCGCCGGGACGCCGTTGGAGATAAACGCGGAAAAATAGCCGTCGGCGGCCAGCGCACTGCTCCGCCCGAGCGCGTAATCGGCCAGATATTTGACGACCCAGCCGCCGATGACCGAGTAATACGGCACGATCAGGATCGGAATAATTGCGTTGATCCACCCGCCGAACCGCAGCCAGCCGGATGTTCCGAACGACTTGAACGCGCCGACCGGGCTTTTGCCCGTCATGCGGCCCAGAGACGTCTCGGCGACGATCATGGTATAGCCGAACGTCATGGCCAGCAGGATATAGACCAGCAGGAAGATCCCGCCGCCGTATTTCGCGGCCAGATACGGGAAGCGCCAGATGTTCCCAAGGCCAACGGACGCGCCCGCCGCTGACAGAACAAAGCCGAGCTTCCCGGAAAATGTGCTTCTTGTATGCCCTTTTTGACTCATGTCTTTTCTCCAATCTGCTGCGCAGCGCGCAGCTTTTACAGTGTATCACAGAAGTGTGTAAAAAACAATCCCCGTCGGAGAAACGTATCCCCCGGTTTCCAAGCGGAAAACCGGGGGAATTTTGCAGTCTAAACGGCAGATATCAGTTCATTTCCTCGAACTCCGCGTCGACGGCGTTGTCGGTGAAGTCATTGTTCGGGTTTTCATAGCGGGCCGAGCCGTGGTATTCCGCGTTCGGGTCGATGTGCACGCCGGCCTCGTTCAGAAGCGCCTCCAGCTGATCGGCGGCGCCGTTCATCTGCGCGGGATCCTTGGACTTGACGGCGCGGCGGGCAGTCTTGACGGCCTCAGCCAGACGCGTTTTGTCCTCTTTGGAAACGTTTTTCGCGTTTCCGGCCTGGAAGATCATCTGCTCGCAGCGGTCGCGGGCGGTGGCCTCGGCCTTGAGCTTCGCGTCCTCGGCAGCATAGCGCTGCGCGTCGCGCACGGCGCGGTCAATGTCCTCGCGGCTCATGTTGCTCGAGGCGGTGATGGTGATCTGCTGGGCCTTGCCGGTGTCGAGATCCTTGGCCGAGACGTTCACGATGCCGTTGGCGTCGATGGAGAACGTGACCTCGATCTGCGGAACGCCTCTGGGGGCGCGGCGGATGCCGGTCAGCTGGAAGCGGCCAAGCTCCTTATTCTGGTGCGCCATGGGGCGTTCGCCCTGCAAAACGTGGATATCGACGGACGACTGGAAGCTGGAGGCCGTCGTGAAGATCTGGCTCTTGCGGATGGGGAGCGTCGTGTTGCGCTCAATGATGCGCGTGCACACGCCGCCCAGCGTCTCGATGCCGAGCGACAGCGGCGTCACATCGAGCAGCAGAAGGCCCTTCACGCTGCCGGACAGAACGCCCGCCTGCAAGCACGCGCCCATGGCGACGCACTCGTCTGGGTTGATGCCCTTGAACGGCAGAGAGCCTGTCATCGACTGCACCAGATCCTGCACCGCCGGGATGCGGCTCGAACCGCCGACCATGAGAACCTTGCTGATCTGCGAAATGGATACGCCGGAGTCGTTGATGGCCTGATTGACGGGCTCGCGCGTGGCCTGCACGAGATGGTAGGTCAGATCGTTGAATTTCGCGCGTGTAAGCGGGATCTCCATATGCAGCGGCCCCTGCTTGCCGACGGCGATATACGGCTGCTCCACGGTCGTCTGCGTCATGGACGAAAGCTCGATCTTGGCCTTTTCGGCGGCCTCCCGCACGCGCTGCATGGCGGCGGGGTCGCGCGTCAGGTCGATCTTCGTCTGCTTTTTGAACTCGGAGACGAGATAGTCGACGATGCACTGGTCAAAATCGTCGCCGCCCAGATGGTTGTTGCCCGCCGTGGCCAGCACCTCGATCACGCCGGACGAGATATCCAGAATGGACACGTCGAACGTGCCGCCGCCCAGATCGTAGACCATGATCTTCTGCGACTGCTCCTTATCGATGCCGTAGGCAAGGGCAGCTGCCGTCGGCTCGTTGATGATGCGCTGGACGGTCAGCCCCGCGATCTTGCCCGCGTCCTTCGTCGCCTGCCGCTGCGCGTCGGTAAAATAGGCCGGGACGGTAATAACGGCGTCGGTCACGGGTTCGCCGAGGAAGGCTTCCGCGTCCGTCTTGAGCTTTTGCAGGATCATCGCGGAAATTTCCTGCGGCGTGTATTTATGGCCGTCGATGGAGACCTTGTAGTTGGTGCCCATCTGGCGCTTGATGGAAGAAATGGTGCGGTCATGGTTCGTGACGGCCTGCCGCTTTGCGATCTGACCGACCATGCGCTCTCCGGTCTTGGAAAACGCGACGACAGACGGCGTCGTGCGTCCGCCCTCGGCGTTGGGGATGATAACAGGCTCGCCGCCCTCCATCACAGCCACGCAGCTGTTGGTGGTGCCGAGATCAATACCGATCGTTCTGGACATACGGAGTTCCTCCTGTGAGATAGGTGCGCTCAATACCAGCTGCCGGAGCCTGTGTCGGAGCCGGTCTGCGACTGGTTCTGACCGGAATAGGTTCCGGAATCGCTGTAGCTGTAATTGCGGTAGTAGTACGGGTCATAATACGCACCGCGATAGCCGCAGCTGCCGAACAGCATGGCGACGATCTGGATCAGCAGATAAATGCCGAGCAGCCGCACGAGAAAATTCCCGCGGCGGCGGGTGCGGTGATACGTCCAGCGGTAGCCGCCGGGGCTGTCGTTGTCCTCCTGCTGTTCTTCGCCGGAGGGACGGTAGGTATACCAGGTCTGCCAGCCGTTCCGGCTTTCCTGCTGCCAGTCGTCCGACTGGCTCTGCGCGCCCCAGGAACGGAAGAGATCCTCAAAGGGATTGTACTCCTGATAACCGGACTGGTTGTATTGCTGCCGGGCCTGCTGCTGGGCTTGCTGCTGCGCCTGCTGCTGACGGTAAGCCTGCGGGTTCTTGATCGCGTCATAGGCCGCGTTGATCTCGTTCATTTTCTGCGCAGCCGTCTTGTCGCCGGGATTCAGATCGGGATGGTATTGCTTTGCCAGCCTGCGGTACGCCTGCCGGATCTCGTCCTCCGATGCGTTCGGAGACACGCCCAGCACCTGATACGGATCTGTTCCCATGCAGCTCACTTCCTCTTTGTTTCGATTATGCTGATTATAGCGCCTTTATGCGCAGGATTTGTGAAGCATTTATAAACGATATGCAAAAAAATTGCGGACTTCACAAAAAATGCAGGATTTTCGCAGCCTGTCCGCCGCAGAAATCAAAAAAATCCCGGCCGTCCGCACAATGCGGGCGCCGGGAAACAAAAACCGGGAGCTGGCAGACGCACAGCTCCCGATTTACCGTCCCAACAGCCAATCAACCGACACGTGCAGCGCGTCGGCCAGCGCACAAAGCTCCTTGTCTGTCACGGGGCGCTTTTGTCCTTCCAGCAGAGATAATGCCGGGACGCTCAGGTCCACGCCTGAAAGCTGAAGCTGCGCAAGCAGCTCGATCTGCTTCATCCCGCGCGCAAGCCGCGCCTGCGTGACCCGTGCACCGACAAGATTTTTTGTGCCAAGCTCCAGTTTCCTCGTTTTCAGGCCAACACCCCCCGCTTCCGGTTTGATTATACGAAAAGGATGTGTTGACATATTTGGTATTACCAAATATAATAAATTTAATACAGCCAAATATGGAGCGTGTGAAATGGAGTATATAGAAGTATCACCTTTGCCAGCGGTTTGCAGGCGCTGTGAGGATCGAAGAAGCTGTTTGGAGAAAAACGAACCTGAATGGTGCTGCGACGAGTGTGATTATCTGCTGGAACGGTTTGTTCCGGCAGCTGCTGACGCAAAAACGGGGCTGTCTCAAAATGATGTTTGAGACAGCCCCGTGCGCACGATACCTGGGTTTACAAATCAACCTTTTCGAACCGGGCGGCGGATTTCTGGTAGGCGAGCCAGACCTCCAGCGCGTAGACGGCCATGCCGCCGAGCAGAACGGGAAGCTGGCGGACGAGGTCTGCGGAGGCGTAGCTTTCGCAGACGGTTTTCATGTACAGGACGATGTGGTCGAGCGCCTCCAGCAGCACGATGGCGAAGAACAGCACGATGCTGGAAATGACAAACGGTTTGCCGAGATCGTAGCCGTTTTTGTAGTGCATCGGCAGAAACACCAGATCAAACAGACCCATCAGCATGAAGCCGAAGCCCAGAAAGGCCAGATTTGCCTCGATGCCGACCGGGTTATTGATCTCCGCATAGCCCCTGCGGAGGAGCATGAACGGAACGCAGACGAGCGCCTGCAGGAGCTGGAGCGTCACGATGGTCGAGAACCGCGCCCGGACCAGATCGCGCTTCGTGAGCGGCAGCAGCGCCATGTAATACACGTCCCGGTTCTCGCGGGCGGCCTGCAGCATGAGGAAAATGCCGAGGGCATTGTAGAAAAACGTTACGTAATACGGATAGCTCGGCACGAGCACCAGCGCGCTCAGCAGCAAAAACAGCAGCGGCACCGGCGTGACGGTCAGCTTCCATTCCTTTTTGATCAGCAGCTTCATGCTTCCGCCTCCCGTTCCAGATGTACCATGATCTGTTCCAGATTTGCCGGGCTGACCGCAAGCCCGGCGGCAAGTCCTGCATCCTCCGCGCGGATGAGCGCGTCCAGCTCGCCCTTGTGGCTGCGCGCGCCGATGAGCCTTGCGCGCAGTGCCGCGCCGCAGGCGGCGTCCGGCCCCTGTACGGACAGATACGCGCCGGTCAGCGCCTGCTTCTTTCCGCTGACGGCGACGCGTCCGTTTTGAATATAGGTGATCGTGTCGGCGCAGGCATCGAGGTCGGACGTGATGTGCGTGGAGAAGAGGATCGACACGCCCTCCTGCTCGCAGAGCGTCAGGAACGTGTCCAGCAGCTCGTCGCGCGAGACGGGGTCGAGGCCGGACGTCGGCTCGTCGAGAATCAGCAGCTCCGCCTTGTGCGACATCGCAACAGCCAGCTGGTACTTGACCTTCATGCCCTCGGACAGTTCGCACACACGCTTGCTTTCATCCAGCGAAAACTGCCGGACGAGCCGCGCGTAGCGTTCGCCGTCCCAGCCGGGATAGAAGTCCTTCGTCACGTCCGTCAGCTCCCGCAGGCGCTTGCGCTGGTAATATGACGCGCCGCCGGAGACGAAGCCGATGCGCGACCGGATGGCGCGCTCGTCCGTGTCCATATCCAGTCCGCAGATCGTGATCTTCCCGGCGTCCGGGTGCACCAGATGGAGCATGGATTTGAGCGTCGTGGTCTTGCCCGCGCCGTTGCGGCCGATGAGGCCCATGATCGTCCCGGCCTCCATGGAGAACGAGACGTTGTCCAGCCGGAAGGCCGGATATTGCTTGCAAAGGCCGTCAAGCCTCAGAATTTCCATCGTCGTCCGCCTCCTTTGCCAGCCGGAACAGCGAATCCGGCACGTGCAGATCGTCCATGCCGACCAGCGCAATGCCGCGCTTTTTGTCGGCCATGAGCAAAAGCTGGTCGCCCGGCTGAATCCCGAACAGTTCGCGCGCCCCCTTGGGAATGACGATCTGTCCCTTCTCGCCGACCTTGACCAGACTGATGAATTTCCCCTTCGGGAACTGCATCGCCATGAAGATCTCTCCTTTTTATAAAAGTTATACTGAGTATGAAATTTCATACCAAGTATAACACGGGGCCACAAAAATGCAAGCGTTATTTTCGCAGCTGCCGGTCGGTACGCAGGAGGACGAAGCAGGAGGCGAAGAATGTAAGAATATCCGCGGCGGGCATGGAGTACAGAACGCCCATCAGCCCAAACGCCCTCGGCAGCAGCATCACAAGCGGCACGGCCAGCAGAACCTCGCGGAAAAACGACAGTCCCGCCGATTCGACCGGCCTGCCCATGGCCTGCATGAAGATGAACGCGGCCTTATTGACCGTCGCAAGCGGCAGCATGCACAGATACACGCGGAAGGTCATGACCGCAAACTCGTTATACAGCTCCGATTCCGAGCCGAACAGGCCGATGATCTGGCGCGGGAAGAGCTGCGTAATGAGCAGCGCGAGCACGCCGAGCAGGAATTCCGCCCCCATCAGCCGCCATAGGACGTTCCGGCAGCGGCGCAGCTGCTGCGCGCCGTAATTGTATCCCACGATGGGAATGCAGCCTGCGGCCATGCCGATGGTGATGGAGATGATGATCTGAAAGACCTTCATCACGATGCCGAGCACCGTCAGCGGGATATCTGCGCCGTATTTGCTGGAAGCGCCGTATCGGACCAGCATATTGTTCGTCGCGGCCATGGCGATGACCAGCGAAATCTGCGCAAGGAAGCTGCAAAGACCCAGCGGCAGATACGCGCCGAGAATTCGGCCGCGCAGCTTAAAATCGTCCGCTTTCAGGCGCAGCGCCTTTGTGTGGAACAGGTACCATACGCCCATTGCCGCCGTGATGACCTGCCCGGCCACCGTTGCGGCAGCCGCGCCCATCACGCCCCAGTGCAGAACGAAGATTGCAATCGGGTCCAGAATGCAGTTCGTGGCCGCACCCGCCAGCATGGAGAGCATGGCGAACTGCGGGCTGCCGTCCGAGCGGATGATGGGGTTGATCGCCTGTCCGAAGACATAGATGGGAATGCCGATGGTGATGCAGGTGAAATATTCCTTCGCATAGCCGAAATTCGCCTCCGTCGCGCCGAACAGCGTCAGAAGCGGCATCTGGAACACGGCATAGAGCACCGCGGCTGCGATGCCCACCAGCACGCTCAGCGTCACGGCGCTGCCGACGGCGCGGTTTGCGTTCTCCGGCTGATTCCTGCCGAAGCAGATCGACACATAGCTGCACGCGCCGTCGCCGATCATGACGGCAAGACCGAGAGCCAGAACGGTCAGCGGGAACACGACGTTCGTTGCGCCGTTGCCGAGGTAGCCGACGCCCCAGCCGATAAAGATCTGGTCGACGATGTTGTAAAGCGCCCCGACCAGCAGCGAGACGGTGCATGGCAGGGCAAACTTCAGCATCAGCCTGCCGAGCGGGGCTGTGCCGAGCGCGGCGTTCTGTTTTTCTTTCATTTTGTTTTCCTCCAGACATAAAAAAATTGCGCAAGTCCGTTTGGACTTACGCAAGACTGCTACACAACAGGGAAATCATAGCACAGACGGCGAAAAAAATCAAAGGGGAATCTGCACAAGTTTTTTCTTTTTCGGGCTGGGGAACTTGCGCGGCGAGTCTGCGTCTGATACTATAGACAAAAACAGAAAGAGAGGATTTCTCCATGATCGGCTTCGGCTTTTTTGATTCGGTGTTTCCCGTGCTGTTCACGGTGATGTTTGTGCTGATTCTGGGCGTGATCATTGCGACGCTTGTGCGCAATGTCGGCCAGTGGCACAAGAATAATAAGTCCCCGCGCCTGACCGTGCAGGCCACGGTCGTCTCCAAGCGGATGGAGGTCACGCGCCACCACGACGCGAACAGCCACATGAGCCATTCGTCCACGTGGTACTACGCGACGTTCCAGGTCGAAAGCGGCGACCGGATGGAGCTCAGTATCCCCGACCGCGACTACGGCTATCTCGTCGAGGGCGACCGGGGAAGCCTCACCTTCCAGGGCACCAGATTTTTAAGCTTTAACCGGGTGTGACGAAGCAGCAGACAGGCGCAAAGGCTCCCCCCTTTGTTCAAGGGGGGGAGCCTTTGCCGCTTTTTTGGTGCTTATACAGGCCGGATGGCCGAGAGGTCGTACGGTGTGGTCTGGTAGACGAAGTAGTTGAGCCAGTTCTGGTACAGGAGGTTTGCGTGACTGCGCCATGTGACCATGGGCGGCTTCGTGTCGTCGTCGTCCGGGTAATAATTCTCCGGCACATGGATGGGAAGTCCGGCGTTTTTATCGCGCAGATATTCCGACTCCAGCGTCCGCGCGTCGTATTCCGAATGGCCGGTGATGAAGATCTGCCGGCCGCCCTCGGTCGCCATGGCGTAGACCCCGGCCTGCTCGGACGAGGCGAGGATTTTCAGCTTGCCGCAGCGCTCGATATCCTCGCGGCGGACGCTCGTGTGCCGCGAGTGGGGCACCATGAACACATCGTCGAATCCGCGCATGAGCATGGACGAGCGCCGCTCGACCACATGCGGGTAGACGCCGAAGAGCTTTTCGGGCAGATCGACCTTCCCGATGCCGTAGTGATAATAAAGCCCCGCCTGCGCGCCCCAGCAGATGTGGAACGTGCTGTGCACGTGCGTCCGGCTCCATTCCATGATGCGGCACAGCTCCGGCCAGTATTCGACCTGCTCAAACGGCATCTGCTCCACGGGTGCGCCGGTGATGATCAGCCCGTCGAACCAGCGGTTGCGCACGTCCTCGAACGTCTGATAGAATTTCAGCAGATGCTCGCGGGACGTGTTTTTGGATTCGTGGCTGTCCGTGTGGATGAGCTCCAGCTCCACCTGCAGCGGCGTGTTGCCGAGCAGCCGCGACAGCTGCGTCTCTGTGGCGATTTTGGTGGGCATGAGATTCAGAACGAGAATTTGCAGCGGGCGGATGTCCTGCGTGACGGCCCGCGTCTCGTTCATGACGAAAATATTCTCGTCCGCCAGCGTTTTCGCCGCCGGCAGACCGTTCGGGATCATAATGGGCATGGCGTGGATTCCTTTCTGAGATTATTGCAGCGCCTGATCGAGGTCGGCGATCAGATCCTCCGCGTCCTCCAGGCCGCAGGAATAGCGGATCAGATCCTCGCGGACGCCTGCGGCCAGCAGCTCCTCGGCGTTCATCTGCCGGTGCGTGGTGGAAGCCGGGTGCAGGCAGCAGGTGTGAGAGTCGGCCACGTGCGTCTCGATGGATGCGACCTTGAGCCGTCCCATGACGGCCTCGGCTGCGGCCCGTCCGCCCTTTACACCGAAGCTCACGACGCCGCAGGAGCCGTGCGGCAGGTATTTCTGCCCCAATTCATAATATTTGTCGCCCGGCAGGCCGCAGTACTGCACCCACGAGACGTTTTCATGCTGCTGTAAAAACTCCGAGACCCGCTGCGCGTTTTCGCAGTGCCGTTTCATGCGCACGTGCAGGCTTTCGAGGCCGAGATTCAGATAATACGCGCTCTGCGGGGACTGGATCGCGCCGAGATCGCGCATGAGCTGGACGGTCGCCTTTGTGATATACGCACCCGCAAGGCCGAAGCGCTCGGTATATGTCACGCCATGATAGCTCTCGTCGGGCGTGCACAGGCCGGGGTATTTGTCCGGGTGTTTCGTCCAGTCGAAGCTCCCGGAGTCGACGATCGCACCGCCGATGGCGCCCGCGTGGCCGTCCATATACTTGGTCGTCGAGTGTACGACGATATCCGCGCCCCATTCAAACGGGCGGCAGTTGATGGGCGTGGCGAACGTGTTGTCCACGATCAGGGGAACGCCGTGCCGGTGCGCGGCAGCCGCGAATTTTTCGATATCCAGAACGGTCAGCGCCGGGTTTGCGACCGTCTCGCCGTACATGGCCTTTGTGTTGGGGCGGAAGGCGGCGTCCAGTTCCTCAGCGGAGCAGTCGGGGTCGACGAACGTGACCTCAACGCCCATGCGCTTCATGGTGACGGCGAAGAGGTTGAAGCTGCCGCCGTAAATGCTCGACGAACTGACCAGATGGTCGCCCGCACCGACGATATTGAACACGGCGAAGAAGATGGCGGCCTGCCCGGAGGCTGTCAGCATGGCGGCTGTGCCGCCCTCAAGCGCGGCGATACGCGCCGCGACGGCGTCGTTCGTCGGGTTTTGCAGGCGGGAATAGAAATAGCCGCTGGCCTCCAGATCGAACAGCCGGCCCATTTCGGCGCTGCTCTCGTATTTGAACGTGGTGCTCTGGATGATGGGGATCTGGCGGGGTTCGCCGTTTTTCGGGCTGTAGCCCGCCTGTACGCAGCGCGTACCGAGTCCAAGTTGTGCCATGGGGTGCTCCTTTCCGGGGTGAAATTATAATTTACAGGATGAAGTGCTGGGGGAGGCGGCTGCGCTCATCCGCCGAGATTGCACAGAACGCCGGTCAGAATGCCGAGCAGGCCGCCCATGCAGACCTGCAGCGGCGTGTGGCCGACCAGCTCCTTGAGCTTTTCCTGATCGGACAGCGGCTGCTCCAGCTTGGCAAACAGGTCGATGAACTCGTTCAGGAGCTTTGCCTGCTTGCCGGTTTCGAGCCGGACTCCCATTGCGTCGTGCATGACGATGATCGCGACAATTACGCTGATGGCGAATGGGAACGAGTCCAGCCCGTAGATAATTCCCGCCGAGGTCGCCACGGCGCAGACCGTGGCCGAATGGCCGCTCGGCATACCGCCGTCGCCGAAAATGCGCGTCAGGTCCAGCGTATGGTGCATGAGCGCGTAAATGATCGTCTTCAAAACCTGTGCCGCGCCCCAGCCAATGAGGCCGCTGAGCAGCACGCGGTTGGAGAATAAATCCTGAATTGTCTGCATGGTTCTCTTCCTTTCCGAAGGTTTTACAGCGCTGTGACCTCGACCGACGGTAAAACAGCCTCGAGCATAGCCCTGTTTGCCAGAGCCGGGCTGTAGGCCGTCGCACTGCCGCAGGCAGCGCCGAGGCGCAGGGCCTGGGAATAGTCTCCTGTGTCCAGCAGTCCCGCGAGGAAGCCAGCCGTCACACTGTCGCCCGCGCCGACGGTGGAAATAACCGGCTGCGTGCTGCGGAGCGCTGCACGGTAAACATCTCCGCTTTCTGCCAGCAGCAGAGCGCCGTCCGCGCCCATGGACACCAGCACGTTCCGCGCGCCCAGTGTCTGCGCCTGCCGCGCAAGGGCAAGCAGCGCCTCCGGCGTGCTTGCCTGCTTGCCAAACAGCTCGCACAGCTCCTCGCCGTTGGGCTTGATGAGCAGAGGACGGAACGCAAGCGCCTCGCGCAGCGCTGCGCCGCTTGTATCCACGACGGCGCTGACGCCCGCCTCCTGCGCGGCGGAAAGGAGTGCGGAGAACGCGCCCGGAGGGCTTTTTTGCAGATTGCCGCTGACGACGAGCTGATCGTCCGGGTTCAGTCCGCGCAGGAACGCGCACAGCGCGTCAATGTCGGTCTGCCCAAGCGCGGGGCCGGAGGCGTTGAAGGCCGTTTCGGGGCTGGTGTTGATCTTGGTGTTGATGCGCGTCTGGCCGCTTTGCAGCCAGAACCAATGGCAATCGCAGCCGGTGTCTTTCATGAGCGCTTCGAGGAGCCGCCCCGTCGGCCCGGCGAGACACCCCAGCACGCACGACGGCTTGCCAAGCGTCTGCAGCATCAGCGAGACGTTGATCCCCTTCCCGCCTGGCGCAAGCAGCTCGCGGCCGGAGCGATTGATGCCGCCAACGTGCAGCGGCGCACGCAGGTCCATATAATAATCAATATTGGGATTCGTCGTAACCGTGTAGATCATGATCCGCTTCTCCTGAAATGCCTGTTTCCAAAAGTATACGAGTCCTGCGCAAAAAAGTCAACGCCCGGCGGCGCATCAAGTGCCCGGTGCGTTGCTTTTTTCGCAAAAGCCTGCTATACTTGCTCTATCAAGGAAAAAGGGGGCTTCCCTGTGAAGGATTTTTTCTGCCGCCTGTTTACGCCTTGGAAGGCGGGGGCGCAGTTTGACGCGCCGGAGGCGTTTTACGGCTTCCTGCTTGGCCGGGACAAGCTGCTCGGCACGATCCGGAACCTCTGCTTCGCCGCCGCACTGGTGCTGTTGGTGATCGGCTACGCCGTCTCCGACGGTACGGGCGGCTATTCCATTGCCGACATTGCCAACCAGCCGTATTATCTGATCGCCGTGAGCGTGATGGTGCTGGCGCTGCTGCTGTCGCTGGTCATGATCCGGATCGAAAAAGAACTGCCGAAGGAGATGCGTCCAAAATGAACACGGAAAATTTGTCCGCGCTGTTTGAAAACGGCGCGTATACGCTTGTTGTACAAAAAGGCGGCGTGACCGTCCATAAGGAGTTTGGCCGGGGCGTCGGCCCGGCACTGCGGGTATTCGACGCGCAGCCGGAGCTTTTGAAGGGCGCGCTCGTCTGCGATACCATCGTCGGCAAGGCTGCCGCCGCGATCTATCTTCTGGGCGGCGCATCGTGCGTCTATGCTGAGACGATGAGCGCCGCAGCGGCGGAGTTCCTGACCGCGAACGGCGTGGACTGCGCCTGTGAGACGAAGACCGAAAAGCTCCTGAACCGGCAGGGGACGGGCCTGTGCCCGTTTGAGCAGGCCGTTCTGGAGCTGGAGAGGCCGGAGGACTGCCTGCCCGTCATCCGCGCGACGCTTGCGCGGCTGATGGCCGGAAAAAATAATAAATAATATAAACCTATGCAACCAGCTTCTTCATTTCCTGTCTGTATGGATAGAACATATTTTATGCAGGAGGAACCGACATGAAAAAACTGCTTGCTTTTTTGCTGCCCCTTGCGCTGACGCTCAGTCTGACCGCCTGTGCGCCGCGCGACGAGCGGGAGGATGAGAATGCGCAGTATTCTGCAAAGCCAGTCATCTATCTCTATCCGGAGGAGGAACAGGACGAGGCCTGCGACGCCAAGCCGGTCGCGTATCTGTATCCGCAGACGGAAACGGAGGTAACGGTCAAGCTGGACTATGACGGGGAACTGACGTGCACGTATCCGGCCTACGCAGACGGCTGGACTGTCTCGGCAAGACCCGACGGGACGCTGACCGACAAGGACGGCCAGACCTACCGGTATTTATACTGGGAGGGCGTATCCGATACAGAATATGATTTCTCGACCGGCTTCTGCGTGCCGGGAAGCGGCACGGCGGAGTTTCTGGAGGACGCGCTGGCCAGACTCGGCCTGAACCGCGCGGAGGCCAATGAGTTTATCATCTACTGGCTGCCGCTGATGCAGGAAAACGCCTATAACCTGATTTCGTTCCAGCGCGAGGCCTATACCAAAAGCGCACGCCTCACCATCACGCCCGAGCCGGACACGCTCATTCGCGTCTTTATGGCCTTCAAGCCGCTGACTGCTCCGGTCGAGATCGCGCCGCAGACGCTCGAAGCACCGGCCCGAACCGGCTTCACCGCCGTTGAATGGGGCGGCGCGGCGTGCCGGTAGCTGCGGAAGCCATTAGGGTGTATCTGAAAACTCCCAACGCACCCGGACAGCGGACCTTTTCACGCTGCGCTGCACCATTTTTCCTTGAAATACGTCAGTATTCCTGCGAAAAAATGTCTTGCTCAGCGCAAAAATTTCTCGCTGCCGGTCACATTGGGCGTTTTCAGATACACCCTAGGCAGCACGTCTTAGTGTGCAGAAATCCCCGTCTCTCCGGTTGGAGAGGCGGGGATTTTTAGGCTTGCTTATTTCTTGTCCGCAGCGGCGGCGAGCTCCTTGAGCGCGTCCTTGCGGGAGAGGTTGACACGGCCCTTTTCATCGATCTCGGTGACCTTGACCCAAGTCATATCGCCGATGTTGAGCACGTCTTCGACCTTCTCGACGCGGCGGTTTTCGAGCTTGGAGATGTGGATCATGCCGTCCTTGCCGGGAGCCAGCTCGACAAACGCGCCGATGGGCAGGATGCGGACGACCTTGCCGTAGTACAGCTTGCCGACCTCGGGCACGAAGCAGATATCGTCGATCATCTTCTTGGCGGCGTCGCAGGAGGCGGCGTCGGGAGACGCGATGTGGATGGTGCCGTCGTCGTCGATGTCGACCTGTGCGCCGGACTCGGCCACGATCTTCTGAATCATGGAGCCGCCCTTGCCGATGACCTCGCGGATCTTGTCCACGTCGATCTTCATGGTGAGCATCTTGGGTGCATACTCGGAAACATGGTCGCGCGGCTTGGCGATGCAGGGGATCATGATCTCATTCAGGATCTCAAGGCGGGCCTTGCGGCAGCGCTCAAGCGCGTCGGCGATGATCTCCATGGTCAGACCGTCGTTCTTGAGGTCCATCTGGATGGCGGTAACGCCCTCGGTCGTACCGGCGACCTTGAAGTCCATCTCGCCGTGGAAGTCCTCAACGCCCTGAATGTCGGTGAAGGTTCTCCACGTGCCCGTCTCCTTGTCGGAGATGAGGCCGCAGGAAATACCGGCGACGGGACGCTTGATGGGCACGCCTGCGTCCATCAGAGCCAGCGTGGAGCCGCAGATGGAGGCCTGAGACGTGGAGCCGTTGGAGGAAACGACCTCGGAGACGACGCGGATGGCATACGGGAACTCGTCAACGGACGGGATCACGGGCAGCAGGGCCTTTTCGGCCAGCGCACCGTGGCCGATCTCGCGGCGGGAGGTGGAGCGGCTCGCACGGGCTTCGCCGGTGGACCACTGCGGCATATTATAGTGGTGGATATAGCGGCGCTCGGTCTCGTCATAGATAGTGTCGAGCTTCTGCGCGGCAGAGAGGGTGTTCAGCGTGCAGACGGACAGAACCTGCGTCTGACCACGGGTGAACAGGCCGGAGCCGTGGACGCGCGGCAGAACGCCGACCTCGGCAGCCAGCGGGCGAATTTCGTCCGGCGTGCGGCCGTCGACGCGCTTGCCCTCGAGCAGCCACTTCTTGACGATCTTCTTCTGCATCTTGTACAGGCACACGTCGATCTGGACATCCCAGTCTTCTGCATACTTCTCGCCGAACTTCTCCTTGAAGTCGACAACAGCCTCGGTCAGACGGGCCTCACGTACATTCTTGTCGTCGGTGTCGAGTGCGTAGGCAATCTTGTCCAGACCGTACTCGCACAGATCGTCGAGCATATCGTGGTTGACGGCAGCCTTTTCAAACGTGAACTTCGGCTTGCCGATGGCGTCAACGATGGTGTTGATGAACTCCACGACCTTGACGTTCGTCTCATGGGCCAGCTTGATGCACTCCATGAGGATGTCTTCCTTGACCTCGTTGGCCTCCGTCTCGATCATGACGACCTTCTCGTGAGTCGACGCGATGGTCACGAAGCACTGGCAGGCGTTGCGCTCATCCTGCGAGGGGTTGACGATATACTTGCCGTCCAGATAGCAGACGTTGGTCGTCGCGGTCGGGCCGTTCCAGGGAATGTCGGAGTAGGCGATGACGAGAGACGAGCCGATGGAGGCGACGATCTCAACGGGGTTATCGTAGTCCTGCGCGAGGATGGTGTTGGTCAGAACGACGTCGTTGCGGAGTTCCTCGTCGAACAGCGGGCGCATCGGGCGGTCAATCAGGCGGGAGATCAGCACGCCGCGGTCGGAGGGCTTGCCCTCGCGGCGATTGAACGAGCCGGGGATACGGCCGACAGCGTACATACGCTCTTCGACCTCGATGGTCAGCGGGAAATAGTCGATGCCAGCCTTGGGCAGGGGAGAGGCGACAGCCGTGACGAGTACGACGGTATCGCCGTAGCGGCAGATGGCCTCTGCATTGCAGAGCTCTGCGACCTTGCCGGTCTCGACCGTAAAGGTACGGCCGCCGATCTCGGTTTCAAAAATGTGGTGATTCGGATACTGCTTGTGGGTGATCATGAAAGAACCTCCTTCGTTTTTTGCGCGCGTGGGAGGTTTAGCACTTGAAACTGGCGTCCGGGCACAGACGCTACTTTCAACTGCTAAATGGAACCCACGCGCATAAATTGGGTGGATGTATAAAAAAGGGCGGTCGCCCGACCGCCCTTTTCCTATGACTTACTTACGCAGGCCGAGCTTTGCAACGATTGCACGATAGCGGTTGATGTCCTTCTTGGCGAGGTAGTCGAGAAGGCTTCTGCGCTTGCCGACCATCATCAGAAGGCCGCGGCGGGAATGGTTGTCCTGCTTGTGCTCACGCAGATGCTCGGTCAGGGTGTTGATCCGGGCGGTGAGGACAGCGATCTGGACCTCGGGAGAACCGGTATCGCCGGCATGGGTTGCGTACTGCTCGATAATGGCAGTCTTTTCTTCTTTGCGCATCATAGTTGTGTTTCCACCTTTCAAAATATTCCCGGAATCCAAGTATCGGGCAGGCAGAATACCCGCGTCAGAGCGGGCGGTGTCCCGAAACTGGGAAATGGGTCGCAGCGCATGGCGCTACCTGTTAAGAATAGCATACGAATGCAGAAAAGTAAAGCGGAAATTGCCCGGAATTTCTGAAATTTTTCATGCTTGGGCACCGGACAGAATTCGACAGGACAGCATAAGATGGCGTGGGACCATCATTCCCGGAAGGAGGGAGGTTTATGCTGAAGGTCACAAAATTCGGCGGCTCGTCGCTGTGTGACAGCGCGGGCTTTTCCCGCGTGCGCGAGATTGTGCTTGCAGACCCCGCGCGCCGCGTCGTCGTCGTGTCGGCGGCAGGCAGGCGGCACGCCGCCGACCACAAGATCACGGATCTTCTCTATCTCTGCCACGCGCATCTGCAATACGGCGTGAGCTGCTGGGACTTATGGCGCAGGATCGCCGACCGCTACCGCGAGATCCGCGACGGCTGCTGCCTGACGCTGCCCATCGAGGCCGAGCTTGACGCGATCTACGCCGCCATGCGCCGCGACACGCCGCAGGACTGGATCGTCTCTCGGGGCGAATATCTGTCCGCGCGGCTGATGGCAGATCTGCTCGGCTTTGAATTTGTTGACGCAAAAGACTGGCTGCTGTTTGACGCTGCGGGACGCGTCCGGCAGGCCGCGTCCTATGCCGCGCTCGGCTCGCTTGCCGACGGGCGGAAGATCGTCACGCCGGGCTTTTACGGCGCGCTGCCGGATGGCGCGGTCCATACGCTCCCGCGCGGCGGCTCCGACGTGACGGGCGCGCTGGCCGCAGCCGCGCTGCACGCGGATCTGTACGAAAACTGGACGGACGTGGCAGGCGTGCTTGCGGCAGACCCCCGGCTGATCCAGAACCCCGCGCCGGTCGGCCAGCTGCGCTATGAGGAATTGCAGACGCTCTCACGCGTCGGGATGCAGATCCTGCACGAGGACGCAGTCGCACCGGTCCGGCAGGCGCAGATCCCGCTGCGCATCTGCAATGCGTTCGAGCCAGAGAAGCCCGGCACGCTCGTCCGCCCGCAGGTAGAGCCGGACGGCGGGCAGATCTGCTTCGCGGGCCGCAGGAAGCTTGCCATGCTGCGCCTGAGCTGCCCGCAGGAGCCGGACGCGGAGACAAAGCTGGCCGATGTTCTGGAGCAGGCGCGGCTTTCGCCGTTTTCCATGCAGAGCGTGTGCGGTGAGCTCACGGCGCTTGTGCCGATGGAGCCCGGCTCCGAACGGCTGCACCGTCTGCGGGAGCAGGCCGCGCAGGCGCTTCGCCCGCAGGCGTGCACGCTGCGCGAAAATTTGAGCGTCCTGGCCGCACTCTGCCGCTCGACCGCTGCTGTGCCGGAGCTGCTCCGCGCGGTCGAAACGAGCGGCGCGCCGGTCCATCTGCTGCAAAAATGCGGCGCCTGCGCCCTCCTGCTCGTCAACGACAGCCAATATGAGCAGTCCCTGCGCGCCGCCTACGCCGCCAGCCGCAATCTGCACGATTGACAAGCAAAACGCAGATATGATAAAATATACGGCAGTCAGAGCCGTTCTGACTGCCGCAACGCAATCCGCGCCCGTGGTGGAATTGGCAGACACGATGGATTTAGGTGCTGTCACCTTGGTGAAAGGTTTTTCCGCGGTTCCTCACCGCGGACATTCTTCGGTAAAAGCAGGCTTGCCTGTTTTTATAAACGCGGATCAAGCGTTACGCTCCGCCACGGTTTCCCTCGCCGTGTAAAAACAGAGGACAACAAAATAGCTGCAGGTATCCCTGCCGCTCATATCTGCGGGTATGGTGGAAATGGTAGACTCGGAGGATTTAGGTTCCTCTGCCGTGAGGCGTGTGGGTTCGAGTCCCACTACCCGTACCAGCGACCGACCTGCATTTTGTGATAAAAATGCAGGTCGGTTGCTATTGTTACTTCAGTAAAAATACTTGTTTTTTATATCTGTATTTTTTCCATCACCAGTTCGTCGACTTCCTGCTCCAATCTCAAAATTTCTTTCTGCAAAGTCAAACAGTGGGCATCGAGGACTGGTTTCCTCAATGCCCACTGTTTTTGCAACTGTGTGACCTTTTTCAGTTCGGCTGCATACTGTTCCCGCAGCTTTTTCGCGTGATCCCAAACGGCTTTATCCAAAACCTCCTCGTGAATCCGGTGAGAGCTGCAATAACCTTTCCCGTTCCGTTGGTATCCCCGGCAGACGTATTCCACACGGCGGCTGCCGTTCCAGTAACGGATCATGGGACTGAATACGTTCCCACATTCCTGACAGGTCAGTAGCCCGGCATAACGGTGCTTTGTACGATTGTTGACCGCCGGACGCGCCTGCTGTTTCAGCCGCGTCTGGACTTGCTGCCAGATTGCTTTTTCAATGATAACCGGATAGAAATTCTCGTGACGAAGCCAGTCCGCTTCGCAGACAGCTCGCGCTTTGCCGCCGAGATATTCCCTGCGGTGATTGACCAGAACGCCGGTATAGGCTTCCTCCGCCAGCACGTTTTTCACACTGGCATATGTCCATAGGAACTGACCGTCACGGGTTTTGTGCGTATGCCGGACTTCTTTGCCGCACCATTCAGCCCGGAGCTGCGCCGGTGTTTTTCGCCCCTCAGTATTAAGCCACCGGGTGATCTCTTTCTGTCCGCAGCCCTGTAAATACAGAGCGTAGATAAGCTGTACCGTCTCCGCCGCTTCCGGATACACCAAAACCTGATTTGTATTTCGATCCTTCCAGTATCCGAAGGGCGGCGTGATCACCAGCCCCTCTTGTTGCTTCTGACGGTATCCTGCTCGAATCTTTTTGCCAATATCCTTCGCGTAATAATCATTCATCAATCCGCGGACACCGATCATGAGATCGTCTTCTTCGCAGAAAGTATCCACACCTTCCGTTGCGGAGATGACCCGCACTTGCTGCTGTCTCAGGAAGTCGATAAACAATGCGGTTTGGGTTCGGTGACGACCCAGCCTTGAAAGGTCTTTCACGAGAACTGCATCAACCTGTTTTGCCTGAACCGCCGCTGTGAGCATATCCAGCCCACGGCGGCTGAAATTCATGCCGCTGATGTTATTATCGGCAGAACTGCCGACGATCGTC